>Ga0316602_10000036_pt1 | contig 146770 bp, 123 predicted proteins | sample OWC_soil_day10_C_FD_203103 | JGI IMG/M metagenome (GOLD analysis project Ga0316602, IMG submission 203103) | Wetland soil microbial communities from Old Woman Creek delta, Ohio, United States - OWC_soil_day10_CT | ecosystem: Environmental > Terrestrial > Soil > Wetlands | place: USA: Ohio...
CGCATTAGGAATCCTAAAACAAAACCCCACCAAGAAACCTATCAATAGAAAAAGAAAGGTCGCAGGATGGGATCATCATTTTTTATTGGAATTACTCATGCAAGATTTATAATGCGTTTTCCCTGTGGGTGTGATCCGTGCACTCCACACGTGTGAAGCGAAGAACTGCTTACCGGATTTACACTTGAAAGAGCTTATATATAAGGATACTACTCCCAAGCAAGCGGGAAGACAGCGGGGAGGTTAGGTTGATCTTCGTGGTAGGTAAGGGTGCTTTATGCTACCTATATATAAGGTGATGACAAGCAAAAAAGGGCAAATCAAGCAAGATAGAGCCAAAAGTGTGAGAGTAAACACACTAAAGTGAGGGTAAAACACCCCAAAACGTGGTAGACATATTTTACTATCACACGCTGTATCAGCTTATAGCAGGCAGTTTCAGCGATTTCTGTGAGAGATGTGAGAGTAAAACGTATTTTTTCATGGGAGGAGAACTGCTGAATCCTAAGCTCAAATCTTAAATATGACGGTAACTAAATATCTAAATAGAGTGAAATCACCCTGAGAAACAGACCTTATATATATAGGTGCGAAGAAAGCATGGATAACTTAGAAAAAGACTTCATCCATAGAATCGATTTATTGCATTTTAAATACTGCTTTATGTGATAAAACAAAAAAGCATTCGACATATAGGGCAAATATCAACTCAATTATTTATCTTTGTTAGCCTATATAGCAATAGGTTAGCATACTAATTCGATCAAGAACAATGAAAGATTTCTTAAAATTCACCCTTGCTACAGTAACCGGCATCATACTAACAAGTGTTGTGATGTTCATCATCGGCATCGTTACTGTTTTCAGTTTGGTATCTGCTTCTGATTCTGAAATAACAGTAAAGAAGAACTCGGTTATGATGCTTGATCTTGATGGTCAACTGGTTGAACGTAGTTCCAAGAACATATTTAAGGAACTGTTCAGCAATGAAGATCCCACTTATGGATTGGATGATATCTTATCTTCTATAAAGAAAGCCAAAGAAAACGAGAATATAAAAGGGCTCTACGTACAAGCTTCTTCTCTTGGAGCTTCGTTTGCTTCTCTACAAGAAATTCGTGATGCATTGAAGGATTTCAAATCTTCCGGTAAATTCGTCGTAGCCTATGGCGATAATTATTCGCAAAAGCTGTATTATCTTTCGAGTGTAGCCGATAAAGTTTTGCTTAATCCCAAAGGAATGATTGAATGGAGAGGATTGGCATCGCAACCCATTTTCTTCAAAGATCTGTTGAGCAAAATAGGCGTTGAAATGCAGATATTCAAAGTTGGTACTTATAAATCGGCTGTAGAACCATTTTCAGCTACGGAAATGAGTCCGGCTAACCGTGAACAAGTAGGTGAATATATCGGTTCTATCTGGCACCAAATGCTGACTGACGTTTCTGCTTCACGCAAAATAAAGGTTGACTCCTTAAATCTGTATGCAGACCGTGCGTTGATGTTCCATCCTTCAGAAGAAAGTGTGAAGTGCGGACTGGCTGATACATTAATATATAAGAATGATGTACGCGACTACTTAAAGAAATTAGTTAAGATCGGAAAAGACGATAATCTGGCTATGTTAGGTCTGGACGACATGATTAACGTGAAAAAGAATACGCCGAAAGATAAAAGTGGAAATATCATAGCCGTGTACTATGCTTTTGGCGAGATAGACGGTGCGAAGAGTAGAACTGATGATGAAGGAATTGAGTCGAAGCAAGTTATCGAAGATCTACGCAAACTAAAAGAAGATAAAGACGTGAAAGCAGTTGTGATGCGTGTAAACTCACCAGGTGGAAGTGCTTTCGGATCGGAACAAATATGGCAAGCTGTCTCTGAATTGAAAAAAGAGAAACCGGTTATTGTGTCTATGGGAGATTATGCCGCTTCAGGTGGTTACTACATTTCATGTGCCGCCAACAGCATTGTGGCAGACGCCACCACACTTACCGGTTCCATCGGAATCTTCGGAATGATACCTAATGCCAAAGAACTGGCAGGCAAAGTGGGGATAAGCTTTGATGTAGTGAAAACAAATAAATTTGCCGACTTCGGCAACATCATGCGTGGAATGAACACCGACGAGCAAGCATTGATGCAGATGATGATAAATCAAGGATATGATCTCTTCCTGACACGCTGCGCCGAAGGACGCAAAATGACGAAAGCTAAGATGGAAAAGATTGCCGAAGGACGTGTGTGGACGGGTGCGAAGGCAAAACAAATCGGATTGGTCGACGAACTTGGCGGCATAAACAAAGCCATAGAGATTGCAGTGAAGAAAGCGAAAATAGACGCTTATACCATTGTAGACTATCCGGACAAGAAAGATTTCCTTGCTGAATTGCTCGACATGAAGCCGACTAATTATATTGAAACTCGCTTGATGAAAAGTCAACTTGGCGATTTCTACAAAGAATTCGGACTATTAAAGAATCTGGAAGGAAGCAACTTCTTGCAAGCACGCGTACCTTTCGAGTTGAATATAAAATAAACTAATTTGGATGGAGGAATCCCGAATCAAACTAAATAAATGGTTGTATCCCGTTTCTATGTTATATGGAGCGGTAATAGGTATAAGAAACAAACTCTTTGACTGGGGATTCCTTCGGTCAAAGAGTTTCGACATTCCAACCATTTGCATCGGTAACCTCTCCGTGGGGGGAACGGGCAAGACTCCTCATACCGAATATTTGATAAAGCTACTTCAGGCGGAATTTCAGCTTGCCGTGCTCAGTCGCGGATATAAACGCCACAGTCGCGGATACTTATTGGCATCGGCCGAAAGTACTGCTCGCACTATTGGCGATGAGCCTTATCAGATAAAAACTAAATTCCCCGGTATCCGTGTGGCAGTGGATGAGAATCGTTGCCACGGCATAGAGAAGCTACGCAAATTGAATGATCCGGCTGTCGACTTAATTCTTTTAGACGATGCTTTTCAACATCGGTATGTAAAAGCCGGCATCAGCATATTGCTCACGGACTATCATCGTTTGTTTTGCGAAGACAAACTCCTTCCGGTAGGACGACTACGCGAATCTATCAACGGAAAGAACCGCGCTCAAATCGTTATTGTTACCAAATGTCCGGCAGACATCAAGCCGATTGATTTTAATATCATCAGTAAGCAACTCGATCTTTACCCTTATCAACAGCTTTACTTCTCTACCTTTAAGTATGGTAAGCTGACCCCTGTATTTCCCGAATTAACGGAAAAGAAACGAGAACTATCCTCATTAAGGGCAGACGAACAGGTATTATTGCTCACCGGCATAGCATCACCAACCACTATTGTGAAAGAGTTACAGACCCGTACTCCTCATATCGATTTACTTTCGTTTGATGATCACCATGACTTCAGCAAGCAAGATATGCAATTGATAAAGGAACGCTTTGAACAGCTAGACGGAGAGAAGAAAATTATTATTACGACAGAGAAAGATGCAGCCAGGCTTATACACCACCCTGCACTAAGTGACGAATTAAAAGCGTATCTTTACGCTCTGCCTATAGAAGTTAGGATATTACAAAACCAACAACATATATTTAACCAAAACATTATTGGCTATGTTAGAGAAAATAGAAGAAACAGCAGCTTTTCTAAGAGAGAAGATGCATACAAGTCCTGAAACGGCTATCATACTAGGTACCGGACTTGGTAGTTTGGCGAACGAGATAACAGAAAAGTATGAGATAAAATACGAAGATATCCCCAATTTTCCTGTTTCAACCGTAGAAGGACATAGTGGTAAACTGATCTTCGGTAAACTGGGGAATAAAGATATCATGGCCATGCAAGGACGTTTTCATTACTACGAAGGTTATTCTATGAAGGAAGTAACTTTCCCGGTACGTGTTATGAAAGAGCTTGGCATTAAGACCTTGTTCGTTTCCAATGCCAGTGGCGGAACGAACCCCGACTTTGAAATAGGCGATCTGATGATCATTACCGACCATATCAATTACTTCCCCGAACATCCGTTGCGTGGTAAGAATCTGTATGGTGATCGATTCCCCGACATGAGCGAAGCTTACTCCAAAGAACTCATCGGCAAAGCACTAGTGATAGCTCAGGAAAAAGGCATCAAAGTGCAACAAGGTATCTACATCGGCACACAAGGTCCTACGTTTGAAACTCCTGCCGAATACAAGCTTTTCCACATATTGGGAGCTGACGCAGTAGGTATGTCTACCGTGCCCGAAGTGATTGTAGCCAACCACTGCAAAATCAAAGTCTTCGGTATCTCAGTCATCACCGACTTGGGAGTAGAAGGAAAAATAGTAGAAGTGTCGCATGAAGAAGTTCAACTGGCAGCGGATGCCGCCCAACCAAAGATGACAACTATCATGCGCGAACTCATAAATCGTGCTTAAATGACAAGAACAGAAATAGCTACCATCGGCGAGTTTGGCCTCATCCGTCGACTCACCGAAGGCATTGAATTACAAAACGAATCGAGTAAGTATGGCATAGGCGATGATGCTGCCGTACTCTCCTACCCTGCCGACAAACAAGTGCTCGTCACCACCGACCTATTGATGGAAGGCGTACACTTCGACCTTATTTATGTTCCACTCAAACATCTGGGATATAAATCGGCTGTCGTTAACTTCTCCGACATCTATGCTATGAACGGCACACCGAAACAGATAACAGTTTCTCTTGCCATCTCCAAACGTTTTAGCATAGAAGATATGGAAGAGTTCTACGCCGGTCTACGCCTTGCCTGCAAACAATATAATGTAGATATAATAGGTGGAGACACCTCCTCTTCTCTCACAGGTATGGCCATTAGCATCACCTGCATAGGAGAAGCAGAAAAAGGAGAAGTGGTGTATCGCAATGGTGCCCGTGAAACAGATCTCATCTGCGTCAGCGGTGACTTGGGAGCAGCCTACATGGGTCTGCAACTTTTAGAGCGCGAGAAAGTAGTACTCAGAGGAGAGCCAGAAGTGAAACCCGACTTTACCGGAAAAGAGTATCTTCTGGAACGCCAACTAAAGCCCGAAGCTCGGGGAGACATCATTAAAAAACTGAGAGAAGCAGGCCTTACTCCTACCTCCATGATGGACGTTTCCGATGGCCTCTCTTCAGAACTGCTACATATCTGCACACAAAGCAAAGTAGGTTGCCGAGTATACGAAGAGCATATACCGATAGACTACCAGACAGCTGTGATGGCTGAAGAATTCAACATGAACCTCACCACCTGTGCACTCAATGGTGGCGAAGACTATGAACTACTCTTCACCATCCCCATTGCCGACCACGAGAAGGTAGCCAAGATGGAAGGCGTCAAGCTGATAGGTCACATCACCAAACCCGATATGGGTTGCGCCCTCATCACAAGAGACGGTCAAGAGTTTGAACTCAAAGCCCAAGGATGGAATCCATTGATGGAAAATAAAAAAGAATAATTTTTTTCGATCACTTAAACGCTGATAATTAGCCCAATAGCCAACTATCAGCGTTTTTTATCTCCAGCCCATTTGCTAATTTAAAAACTTTCACTACCTTTGCAACCGCAAATAAGCAAGGTGCCATAGCTCAGTTGGTAGAGCAAAGGACTGAAAATCCTTGTGTCCCCGGTTCGATTCCTGGTGGCACCACCTTTAGAGAAAGCAGTTACATAATGTAGCTGCTTTTTTTGTGTCTTTAAAGTACGTCTTTTCTTACAATTTCACGTTTTTTTATTAATGTGACGCAAATGTGACGATGATTTTTTGCACTTCTTTGGGTTAGTCACTATGTTTGTGATGTTTAAATATAAAAAGATAATATAAGATAGATGAAGAGGAACGGGCGGTGAACGTCTTGTTGGTGCATCACGAACTGCCCGTTCCATAACCCACTAAGAAAGGAGGTCGAGGCAAAGGTAATGATTAAATTTAGAAATGGAAAGTGCTTCTTGCCATTACGATAGGATGAGAAAAGTTCTCGCAGGGTTTTTAATCTTGATTCTGGCACACAAGTTTTATACTTGTGGTAATAGTAAAAACAGAAAACGATATAACTAAAAACAAAAATATCATGAAGAAATTGATTAAAATAGCTTTTGCTGTAACTTTTGCAGCAATTGCAGGATATGGCATTTATGCCAGTCAAAAAACGGATACCATGTCGAACTTAACTTTAGCTAATGTGGAAGCATTGGCTGAGTCTGAAAGTGGTGGATATTCTGGTTGTTATTCTGGCAGCGGCTATTGCGCTGTATATTGGAATGGAACTTGTATATTCTCATCTTATTCGCATTATCCCCGTTAATGTATAGAATGAAAAAGAGTAGGAATGCCATGAATGAGGGCATCCCTACTCTCTCTTAAATCAAATTAAATTATGAAATACAGAAAAAACAGACTTCTTTTGGTCAGTTTGTGCATATTAATAGGATGTTCCTTGTCTGATAGCCACAAGTTAAAGTTTGCTGAAACAATAGATTTAGTGGGACAAAATTGGAAAGTTAATGAGAACTTAGGCAAAGTCTTTGATATTGATGTTATAGGTGATTTTGTGGCATTAAGGAATGATTGGGGAGAGACAAAACTAACCCTCATTGACATTCTTCATAGAAAGCAAGTCTATCATTTTGGGAAACGTGGGGACGGACCGAGCGAACTGATAAATCCTGGGCCTATAATCTCTCGTTCTAATCATTTAGATATTTTTGATGGCTCCAAAATGGCTTTGCTACGTTATGACGTGGATAGCATAATTTCTGGTGATTCTTTGGCAACACAAATTTTGTTTCAAACAAGTTTGTCCGGCATTATTTCATTAGTCGATTTGCAAGACTCCAATTATGTGGCGAGTGGTGTATTTCAAGAAGGTCGTTTCTGTTTATTAGATAAGAAGGGAACGGCATGTGCTTATGCGGGTCATTATCCTGTAAGTAAAAGCTCCGTAGAAGTGCCATTTCATGTGTTAGGAGTTGCCTATCAATCATTGATGTGTACGCAACCTGAAGGGAAAAGAACGGCTTTGGTCACTCGATATGGAGGAATTTTACAAATTCATGAATGGAACTTGCTAAAGAAAACTGCTAAAGAAGTTTGTTGCATAAATGAATTCACCCCAAAATTAACAACCAAAGATGTAAATGGAACTCCTAATTTTAGACCAGACAGTGAGACCCGATGGGGGTATTTGGCAGTTGATGCTACTGATAAGTATATTTTTGCTCTATATTCCGGTCGTCTTCAAGAGGATAAGACTTCTTTTCATTTAGGGAATGAAGTACATGTTTTTGATTGGAATGGAAAGCCCTGCTATTTGTTGCGTTTAGATTGTGAAGGAACATCTTTGGCTGTGAAGGGTAATAAGCTGTTTGTACTTGCAGAATATGAAAATAGGGGAAATGATATTGTAGAATATAATTTATCACTTAAATAGTTAATATTATGAAGAAAATTTATTTGCTTTGCTTTTTTATGATAGGGATCTTTCCTATCTGTATTTCTCAAAATGTTAGAAAAGAAAAGAGTGCTACGGTTAAGTGTTTGGTTAGTTCTTCGGAAAAAGACAAATGCGTATTACAATTAGATAAGCAACTGTATCTGGTGGCAGTAAACGATATACAGTTGATAGACAAGGAACAAATATCTTCTATTCAAATGTATATGCCTGGAATGGATGAATTTAATGCACTTGTATCTAAGGCTAAAATGACGGGAGAAAAGATTGTTTGTGTATTTAAAATCTCCACAAAACCGGGAACGAAACTTCCTCATAAGTTTACAGCCAAATAAAATTAGATATGCTTTGGGGTAAAAAGATGAAGTATCTAACAGCGTTACTGATTCTATTTTACTATATTACCTCTGTAACTGTTACGACGGTTACAGAATCAGATTAGGTAATCCGCTTTGAAATAAAACCTGTTTGTTCTGTCTGTAAAACAAAAATAGAAAAGTTGCCCGTCGTATGGTTGACACTAGACACCGGGTGTATATTACGGGAAGCAATGCCAAAATGTTAAGCCAGGATATTCAGACCACATTAGGTGGACGCTATATTTCCATTGATGTATATCCATATTTACCTTTTTAAGAAACCGCTTTGACCTCCTTTTTTCATTCTATTAAGCATAATTTGTATCCTTGTTGCGTAATAACGTAACAAGATACCTCTTTTTTTTCGTGACCTTTGCTGAATGAAAAATGATCAGTACTTTCCACACGATGTTACAGCGCACAATAACATTAAACTGTTACAACTCAAAGCCGACAAAGGGCTTGAGGGATACGGCGTTTATTGGTGCTTATTGGAATATCTGCGCATGCAGAAAAATTATTCGATGCCATTCTCTCTGCTTCCTGTCTTGGCTCGGGAGTTTGGGCTTTCGACGGAGTATTTATCTGACATTATCCGGAAGTACGACTTGTTTGTGCTGGATGATGAACAGTACTTTTCGTCCCCCGGACTCAGTAAACGGATAAAGCCGCTTGACGAAAAGCGTAAAACAATGGCAGCGAAGAAAGATCAAGCATCCGAGGTTACGCCTTTGGACAAATTGCCAAAAAGAACGCAGAGACGAAAAAAAACGGTTCCGATGGTTGATTCGCAGCAGGAGTATGCACCGAAAGTGAATACACCAATTCTCGGAACCGTCACTCCAATAATTGTCGATTCGCCGACAAAAGAGTCTGAAATAACTGGCTCAAAAGTAATGCAAAAGAGTACGAACGAACTGTTTGAAAGTGCACAAAATAGCATGCAAAACAATGTGCAAAACAGTGCAAAAACAACGCAAAATGCACTTTTGCAAAACGCTGATAATGAACGAGTTGCAACGTGTTCTCTAGAAGAGGAAAGTAAAAGTAGAAAAAGATAAAGTAAAGTATGGTTGTTGTGGTACAACAACTGCGCGCGTAACAACTTCCACAACCACCAACAATTGCCAAGTTTCTATTCTTCCATTTTTGGTTTGCCGCAAAGAAGAAAGAAGCAGAAAACCAACCTCCAAACGCCTCGCTTCGGATTACTTCGATGATGATTGTAGCTACGAGCGATTCAACTTGTTGCGCTCAAGTTCAATCGCTTGCTTGATGCTACGCCCACCTCCTTCGCCTGACCTCCGGCACAAGAGTTCTGCTTTAGCGGGATAATCGTTTTGCTCGCTGCGGTGTTTCGAATGGTCGATAGATAAGATAGCCATACTTTTTTCAACTGCACGGTGCAGTTGCTTCAACAGAACCGTTCAGTTGATGAAAGAGAACCGTGCAGTTGAGGCAACTGAATAGTGCAGATTTTTAGCTGATGATTAAATGCACAATCCTTTACGTAGCAAAGGTTGGTTATAAAAACGGAGTTTACTATTTTTCAAGAAAATAAACCCCGCATCTTGGAGGATTAATCATATCTTTGTAATCCAATTGATTAATTATGATTGAGAAAGAAAGCCTACAATCACTCATTGATAGCGGAGAAGGCTATAATGTGGAGTTTAAAGTTCGTGTCCCCTCAAAGGTTCGTGAACTGACAGAAGAAATTTGCGCTTTCGCCAACGCTGACGGAGGATATTTACTTATTGGGATAGATGATAACGGACTGATTATCGGTACCAACTTAGAGAATGATAAACGTTCGGCTATTCAGGGTTCTATCAGCGAGATTTCTCCTGCACTCCATTGTGAGATGTATGCTGTAACTATTGAAGACAAATCCATTTGGGTGATTGATGTTCCATCAGGCAAGGATAAACCTTATATATTTTCCGGTTCTATCTTTGTCCGTGAAGGAGCCAACTCTCAAAAGCTCCGTACAGTAGAAGAAATGCGCAGCTTCTTTCAGGAGTGTAATAAGATATTCTTTGATGCCATTCCCTGCTCGTGGTTCAACATCTACACGGATGCAGACAAACAAGCGGTAAAAGACTTCCGCACGGAGGCAAAGCTGAGTCCATCTATTGCCAGCAAACAGATATTTGAGAATTTGGAACTGTTCACGGATAAAGGAATAGCCAAGAACGGTGCTGCCATGTTCTTTGGAAAACAACCTGAGCGGAAATTTCCGCACGCAATAACAAGATGTGTTCTTTTCAAGGGAACAACTAAAGTATATATCATAGATGATAAGGTATTTGGTGGACCATTATACCAACAGTATTTACAGGCAATGGGGTGGCTCGAAAGTAAGTTGCAAGTGGCATACAATATTAAAGGCACTGGACCAAGAGAGGAAATATGGGAAATACCCCTTGATGTTTTTAAAGAAGCTATTATCAATGCGCTTTCTCATAGGGACTATTATGAAGAAGGTGCAACCATTATGATAGAGATGTTCGATGACCGAGTAGAAGTTTCCAATCCCGGAGGACTGTTGCCGATAGTTGCTAAAGATTTCGGACACAAGAGTATGACACGTAATCCGTTAATATTCGGACTATTTACCCGTATGCACTTGGTTGAAAAAGTCGCATCCGGTATTCCTCGTATGCAGGAAGCTATGAAAGCGGCTAATCTTCCTGAACCGGAATTTCACACAGAGGGAATGTTTACGGCAGTGTTCAAGAGAGCTATCAGTATCAAGCATGATACCGTAAATGGCACTGTAAATGGCACTGTAAATGGCACTGTAAATGAGAATGAGCAGATAGTTTTAGATTTAATCAGAAAAGAAGAAGGACTAAATGCTATCGAAATTTCTGAAAGGATATATAAAAGCCTAAGAATGACTAAGCGTTATCTAAAATCCCTCAATGAAAAAGAATTGGTAGAATTTAGAGGTGCGCCAAAAACAGGAGGATATTATTTAATATAAACGAATTAGCCTCTATTCTTGCATTTGGGAGGGAGTTATATAAAGGAAAAGATATGAAAAAGTGCATTGTATTATTAATCGTCTTGATAACTATAAGTTGCTCAAGCAATAAAAACAAAAATGATATGAACTTCTTTAATAAACTATTTGGTAAAAAAGAATTTAAAGAAACGCCAAAGCGAGAATTTACAAATGAAGAGTACGAAAAAAACGATGAGTTAAAGATGAATGGCTTAGAAGCTGTTCTTGGTAAGTCTTATAAACTTGTTGGACACGCAATTATTCCATTTGCAGTAGGTGGAACAGTAGATATGTATTATTTCCCAAATGGCATTTCAGGCACAGGCTTTGCTACAATGGAGCTTATTGACCCCGAAGGGAATGGCCCGATTCCGAATAAAACTGGAACATATGAATTAGTTGCATTTACTAAACTTAAATATTCAGAAGATACAACTGAAACCAATCCATTTAACAAGATAGAAAGACGTATCTGTGGCATTTTTACTGGAATCGGAAACTATTCTTATGAAGCTAAACTTGAGCCTAACGAAACATGTGAGCTACCTCAAGACGAAGGTGAGCCTAATCTCTGTTTGATTTTCGATAATTACAAACCAAATGGGGCAGAGTTTAAAATAGGAAATCAAAAGTATGGACTATTATTGACTATTGAAGTTTTTAGAGACGAAATGGAATATGCAATGTCAAATGGAACAGAAAAACTTATTCAGAAACTAAAAGAAAGGGGATTTTATCCATATTCCGACTTAGATAGGAAGTCAGCAATAGACTAAAACAATGCCTCAACACATTCCATTTGCATTGACTATGGATAAAACAAGTTTTAGATTCACTGAAATATTGTGCACAATCAACCCGCTTTTGGATGCTTGTGCCACCACTTAAAACTTAAAAGGAGTACTTAATTTTTAAACACTCCTTTTCTTTTATCTTTGTTCGCTACTTTCTCGTAGTTTTGATTACTACTCTTTCAAGATTTTGCATATTCCAATTCAAAATAGCGTTTCATAACCATAATATGCCATTTGGTGAACTAATTTTGGTGCCACTCCTCTGACATACTACTTTTGCACAAAAGATTAAAACATCACACAGCATCACTTAAAAATAGATAGATTATGAAACTTTTTTATAAGATTGTGAGCATCGCAACTTCGGTATTATTCATTTATTTGTTTGTACAATTACTTTTCACACCAAGTTCTTTCATTGAAGGTTTAGGGTTAGAAGCTTCCGAAGCCGGATGTATTCTTGCTCGGAGAGCGTCAATGTTTATGTTGGGAATCTCTGTGTTAATGTTTGGAGCTAGAAATTTGCCTCATTCAAAAGCGAGACAAGTCATTTGTATGGCTACCGGAATTACAATGTTTGGATTATCTTGCATGGGAAGTTATGAATTTATTAAGGGCACAGTGAATTCTTCTATTCTTATAGCCATCATTTGTGAAACAGTGTTATGGGTTTCTTTTGGAATCATCTTATTCAAAAAATAATATAAATGGAGAAAATAGACATTACTGAACGTTCATTTATCTGTGGTGTCTGCCAAAAGGCAGATTATGTAGAGTGTTATCAATCGAAGGTAAGTAAAGGAACAATTACACTAGAGGCGTGTTTGTCGGCACTCCTATTCGAACCGAAATGGATTACTTTTCTTTATAAGTTACGTAATCTATTGGTTAAGCCGTTTGGGTTGGATACAAACATGGAGTCAAAGAAAGACCTAAATGCACAAAAAGGTGAAAAATTTAGTTTCTTCAATGTATTGGAAAGAAGCGAGCGAGAGATTCTACTGTTTGCAGATGATAAGCATCTGAAGGCCTGGTTTTCCCTTCAATATGAAGTCAATCAGGATATCTATGTTGTGAAGCTTACAACCGTTATCAAATTTCACAATTTAATGGGAAGGGTTTATTTTTCTATCATCAAACCATTCCACTACCTTATCGTTCGAAATATGTTAGCTAGAATTTGTAATCAATCAATACAAAACTAAAAATGAAGAACCTTTTTTTGTAGCTTTGCATGAATGCTAGTTGGTTTTCGTGAAAAGACACTTTATAATTGAATACAATCATGAAATATATACTGAAAGCGCTTATCCATACTTTGTTCTGGCTGGTTTACCTGCTGTTTTCTCTGGTAATGGAAGTTGTGCCAAGCAGGGAGATATTAGGCACATTGCAGAATCTGTCTTCCCAATTTTACGTGAACTTTATCTGGGCAACTGTTATTTTTTATGTTTCCTATTATTGGTTGATACGTTACTTTGAGAAAAGGCAACTTCTGAAGTATTTGATTCTATCTATTACGCTAAGCGTGACTGTTTCAGCCATCTTTCTGCTACTTTCCAGACTTCTTCTGTCTAGCTTCAACTTGTCTGATTATCATATCTTTTTGCTACCGATGCTAGGTTCCTTCATCATTGCTCAATGCGGTTGCCTAGTGAGAGGTTTTGAAAACTGGTTTGCCAACATTCAAGTGAAATCAGAGATTGAAAACAAGAACCTGAAAAATGAACTTAAGCTGCTTAAACTGCAAATCAACCCTCATTTCCTCTTCAATACACTCAACAACATCGATTGCCTGATCTATAAATCGCCAAAAGATGCTTCTAAAATGCTTATCACTTTGTCTGAGATGCTTCGATATATGATCTATGAGACCGGAACAGATGTTGTGCCGTTACAAAAGGAAATTGATTACCTCACTAGTTACATACAACTTCAGCAATTGCGTGTAAAGGACAATGATTACGTAAAGTTCTCTTTTCCGCAGCAGGATGTTAGCAACAGACAAATAGCCCCGATGTTGTTCATCTCTTTTGTGGAAAATGCTTTTAAACATTCGTGCCATGCGGAGCCGATGCCGGTTATCAACACGAGCATCCATTTGGATGGGAACACGTTGAAGTTCAGCTGCGCAAATTACTTTGACGCTGAGAGTACGTCGAAATCGGATGTTCAATCGGGTATTGGACTTGAAAATGTAAGAAGACGACTTGTTTTGCTGTATCCGGGGAGACATGATTTGCAAATAACTAAAAAATCAAATATCTTTAGCGTTGAATTAACTATTAACCTATGACGTTATCGTGCATTATCATTGAAGACGAACCATTGGCAGCAGAGAAACTGAACAACTTCATTGCACAAGTGCCCATGCTTGAACCGAAAGGTTCTTTTGATAACGCTTTAGAGGGATTACAATTCCTGAAAACTCATACCATAGACTTGCTTTTTCTCGATATCCAGATGGAAAAGATCACAGGCATTCAGTTGCTTGAGAATCTATCATCAAAACCCTATGTAATCATTACATCTGCTTATTCGGATTATGCATTAAAAGGGTATGAATTTGGCGTCTTTGATTATTTGCTCAAACCTTACTCTTTTGAACGTTTCCTGGCAGCGGTTAATAAAGTCTTTGAAGATGTAAAATTGAAGAAAGGTTCTGATAGCGAGAGCAATGGATCACAAATCTTCATTAAAACAGAATATCGCCGTGAGAATGTACATCTTGACGATATTCTCTATATAGAAGGGATGCAAGGTTATCTAAAGATTTACCTTCCAGGCAGGAAGATTTTGACCAAACAGAGCATAAAGGGTCTGCTGGAACAACTGCCTGAAAATCAATTCATTCAAGTTCATAAATCCTATGTTGTGGCTCTATCCAAAATAGAATCCATTGAGCGAAATCGCATTAAGATTTCCGATAAGCTAATTCCTGTGGGAGACTTATACAAGAAACGTTTTTATGAAAGAATAGAAAACCGGCAATAGAATTCCATCGATTACTACCTGGTTTTTTCCTTATAAATGCCGCTGTTGTCATCATCTCCGATTCCTAATACAACAGTGGTGCTTTTTTAAATCTTGCAACATAACTGTCTTTTGCAAACGTTCTAACAGAATCGTATATCATAAAATAATATAAAAGATATGGTTTACAATGATAACTGTTTAATCTAGCAACTACTTTTACTCCTATCTGTTACTAAAATAAAAAAGATGAGCACAATGAAAGAAAATCTAATCAGAGAACCCATCGGAAGAGTAATGGGAAGAATAGGTAGGAAGTTTTTGGGAAATCTTCAAAAAGATCTTTCTCATCTGGATATAGAACGTTCTTTTTATCCTCTCTTATTGATTGAAATCGGCGAAGGAAAGCTAAGCCAACAGGAACTAGCCATTAAATTATCTTCTGACAAAGTACAAGTAGTACGCATTATAGACTATCTATCAATAAATGGTTATGTAGAGCGGACACAAAATCCCGAGGATAGGCGGAAGTATGAGCTTACCATTACCGATAAAGCACGCAGAGCAATACCTGATATAAAAAAGACGATTCAAGAATTATCAAGAGTCGCCTTTGAAGGTTTATCACAGGAGCAAATCAATGAACTATATTCCGTGTTAGAGGTCATTGAAAAGAATCTTTCATCTCATAATATCTATTCAGCAAAATGAAAAAGAAGATAAATATATTGATTGCTGTTGTGCTTTTGCTGTTAACGGCTTTTTTTATTAAAGTAGGATTTCTAAGCTCAGGAGATAAGAAACAAGATTCAAGAGAGAAAGCTCAAAAGAAGGTGGATGCATTCATCGTGACTCCTTCTTCGCTTATCTCGGAGATTACGGTGACGGGGGCGTTAGCAGCTTATGATGAAGTAGAGTTAAAGAATGAAACAGCCGGAAGAGTGGTAAAACTCAACTTACCCGAAGGCAAATTTGTGCGAAAGGGAACACTGCTCGTGAAGCTCTATGATGATGATTTGCAAGCAACCTTGAAGAAGTTAGATTCACAGCTGGCCATTCAAAAACGTATTTATCAGAGGCAGTCCGAATTAATAAAAGTAAGCGGCATCAGTCAAACGGATTATGACCAAACCATTCTAGAGCTCAACACGATAAAGGCGGAGATAGCAGAACAGAAAGCATTGATTCGCAAAACGGAAGTGCAAGCGCCTTTTGACGGAACAATAGGTTTAAGAAATATTAGTATCGGTGCCGTGGTAAGTTCTTCTACTTTATTAGCGACTATACGGACGAGCAACAAAATAAAGTTAGATTTCGATGTGCCAGAGAAATATGGTTCAAAAATTACGACCGGCATGAAGGTTGATTTTACAATGTCCGACGACGATAGATTGTATAGTGCAACGGTAATAGCAACCGAACAAGGCATTGATAGTGCCACTCGTAATCTAAAAGTAAGAGCTTTAATTAGCACATTTTCTAAAGAGCTCATTCCGGGAGCTTTTGCTAACGTGCAATTGAAATTCGGAGAAAACACACACGCTCTGATGATTCCTACGCAAGCCATTATCCCACAAGAGGGAGATAAAATGGTTATTGTGGCCCGAAAAGGAGAAGCGCATTTTGTGAAAATAAAAACAGGCATTCGCAAATCCTCAAAAATAGAAGTAACAGAGGGCGTTGAAGCCGGTGATACGATCATAACTTCAGGTTTACTCTTCTTGAAAGAGAAATCAAAACTATCCTATTCCACTATAACTAAATAATCATGATAATCTCTGATATTGCTTTAAAAAGACCTATAGGTTCTATTGTGCTGAGTCTGATTATCATACTTATGGGTGTAGTGGGGTTCAAATTTCTAGGAGTTCGGCTTTATCCGGCTATTGATCCTCCGGTGATTACAGTGCAGACTTCTTACACGGGAGCCAATGCCGAAATTATTGAATCACAGATAACCGAGCCGCTGGAGAAATCGATTAATGGTATTGAAGGAGTGAAATCCATTACTTCTCAGTCATCGATTGGTACCAGTAGCATTACAGTCGAATTCAATCTGGGAACAGACTTGGAGAAAGCAGCGAATGATGTTCGTGACAAGGTTTCACAAGCTACCAGAACTCTGCCACAAGACATTGATGCGCAACCTACCGTGACAAAAGCAGATGCCGATAGTGATCCAATTATTATGCTGACTGCTCAAAGTAGTGTCATGAGCCCTATCGAATTGAGTGATTATGCCGAAAATGTGTTGCAGGAGAAACTGCAAACGATTCCCGGTGTCAGTTCGGTTTCCATCTACGGGCAACAGAAACCATCCATGCGCTTATGGCTGAATCCGGATAAGATGGTTGCCTACAATCTCACCGCATCCGATGTTAAAACGGCTCTTACTAACGAAAATGTCGAAATGCCGGGAGGAAAAATACGTGGAAATGCCACAGAACTTACGATAAAAACTCATGGGCGATTGACCACAGAAGAAGATTTTAATAATCTTATCGTGAAGCAAACAAATAGTCAGGTGGTTCGTTTTCGCGACATTGGAGAAGCTGTATTGGAAGCTCAGAGTGAAGAATCGGCTTCAACAGTGAATGGCACTACGGGCGTGATGCTAAACCTGATTCCTCTACCGGGAGCGAATGATATTCAAATAGCCGACGAATTCTACAAACGCTTGGATCAGATAAAAGAAACGATGCCCAAAGGAACGGACTTAAGCATAGCCCGCGATAAATCAATCTTTGTACGGGAGTCGGTTAAAGATGTGGTAGAGACTTTGGCTGTTGCCATTTTTCTGGTGGTTATTATTATTTTCCTGTTTTTCAGAAACTGGATTATCGCTTTACGTCCACTTATTGACATTCCGGTCTCACTCATTGGAACCTTTTTCATCATGTACACGTTCGGCTTTTCCATTAATGTGCTTACGCTTCTCGGCATCGTACTGGCCACGGGACTTGTTGTGGATGACGGTATTGTGGTGACCGAAAACATTTTCAAACGAATAGAACAGGGGATGGATAGGCACAAAGCAGCCTTAGAAGGCACGCGTGAAATCTTTTTTGCCGTCATTTCAACATCTCTGACTCTGGCCATCGTTTTTATTCCCGTGATTTTCCTTGAAGGATTTACCGGCCGGCTCTTTCGGGAATTCGGGATTGTAGTATCCAGTGCGGTGCTAATTTCGGCTCTGGTTTCTTTGACATTGACTCCGGTGCTGAATGTTATGTTGGGCGGTTCCACTTCTCATCATTCCAGGTTCTACAAAGCCAGTGAGCCATTCTTTGTAGGCATGGAAAAAGGATACAGACGGATCTTGAGTTTCTTCATTAAAAACAGATGGGTAGCATTCGCTATTCTGGGATTTTGTTTGGTGCTTATTTTTTCTTTGTCCAGAACATTGAAATCAGAGTTGGCTCCACTAGAAGACCATAGCTATATCAGAACCTCTATCACAGCTCCCGAAGGAACGGAATTTAGTACAACTCAGCATATAATAGATAAGGTTGCTAAAGTGACCATGGATTCAATTCCGGATGCAAAGTATGTACTTGCCAGATATGGAGGAGGTCGTGATGCAAGTGCCAATTCAGGATTTGTGATTGCTTTCTTGTCAGAACCTTCCGAAAGAAGGCTCTCTCAACAAAAAATCTACGATAAGTTGTCGAAGATCCACGCTAGTATTCCGGATGCAAAGATCATTCCAAGTCAGGAACCAACTATCTCCACATCAAACTCCAGAGGATTGCCTGTTCAGTTTGTATTGCAGAATCTCGACTTTGAAAAGTTACGTACGGTATTGCCTAAGTTTCTGGAAGAAGCACAGAACAGCTCCGTGTTTAGTAATGTAGATGTGAATTTGAAGTTCAATAAACCGGAGTTGAACATTACCGTCGACAGATTAAAAGCGAATAGTTTGGGAGTTAGTGAGAAGGACGTATCGAATACTTTAAATTTGGCCTATAGTGGAAGCCGTTATGACTATTTCCTAAGAAATAACAAGCAATATTATGTCATTGGACAAGTTGACAGAGAAGATCGAAATGTGCCTGCTGATATCTCTTCATTATATGTAAGATCAAGTTCCGGAGATATGATACAGCTCGACAACCTTGTTAAAGTAGAGGAAAACAGCAATCCACCCGTATTGTACCATTACAATCGCTACAAGGCTGCTACTGTTTCAGCAAACCTAGCTAATGGAAAGACATTGGGAGAAGGAATTGCTGAAATGCAAAGAATATCAGATCAGCTGTTAGATAAGTCATTCAACACAGCTTTATCAGGATCATCCAGAGACTTTGCCGAGAGCAGCTCAAACATTTCTTTTGCCTTAATATTAGCTTTATTGTTGATCTATTTAATTCTCGCAGCTCAGTTTGAAAGCTTTATTGACCCGTTCATCATCATGCTCACCGTGCCAATGGCTATTGCCGGCGCAATGCTTTCGCTATGGATATGTGGACAAACGCTAAACATTTTCTCTGAAATCGGGGTGATTATGCTTATTGGAATTGTGACAAAAAATGGTATTCTGATTGTGGAGTTTGCCAATCAAAAGCGTAAGTTGGGCATGAACAAAAGAGTTGCTGCATTTGAAGCAGCCTCAGCTCGTTTTCGTCCCATCGTCATGACCTCATTGGCTACACTTTTCGGAGTCTTGCCCATTGCCTTAGCTCTGGGGTCCGGAGCTCAAAGCCGCTCTCCTCTGGGTACAGTCGTTGTAGGGGGACTATTGTTCTCACTCATACTTACCCTATTTATCATTCCTGTAACTTATATCGCCATATCAAGTAAAAACAAGAAATAAGTATGAAAAAGATCCATATATTCCTTTTATTAATGTTTTCTTCCGGTGTTCAGGCGCAGAATTTACTGACCTCGGAGAATGCGATAAACATTGCACTAAAGAATAACTTCGATATATTAGTTGCCCGCAACGATGCCGATATAGCTAAAATAAATAACACAAAAGGTAATGCAGGCATGTTGCCTACCATCAACGTCAATGGTTCCGGAGACTATAGCATTGATAATGTCAAGCAAAAGCTTTCCGGCGGAACCGAAAACAAATACAACCCACAAAGAAGTACCTTAGTCACTGCCAACGCAGAACTTTCCTGGACATTATTTGATGGAGGTAAGATGTTCGTTACTAAAAGTAAGCTGGCAGAGATGGAGTCTCTTGGCGAACTTCAGTTTCAATCTCAGGTTTTGGAGACGATGTACAATGTTATTGCTGCTTACTATGACATTGTAAAACAAAAGCAGCAATTGAAATCAATGAATGAAGCCATTAGCTACAACAAAGAGCGTGTCATCATTGCACAAACAGGTTTCACTGCCGGTTCGTTGGCAAAGACAGAATTACTTCAGGCAAAGATTGACTTGAATGTGGCTATGGAGAATGCCATCAACCAACAATATACGATTAGCGAGGCGCAAAAAACATTAAATAGTATATTAGGCCAAGAAGCAACTGCTACCTTTGAAGTCTCCGACTCCATACCATTTTTATCTATCCCTGATAAAGAGGAGTTACTCCTGAAGTTAAACTCATCCAATGCCAGTATCTTGTCTTTTCAAAAGCAAATAGATGTTGCCCGACTAACATTGAAAGAAACTCAAAGAGGTTACTCCCCTATACTCAGTTTTAAAGGAGGATATTATTTGTCGAAAACCTCAAACTCCGAAGGCTCTACGCTGAGAAATCGTTCTTATGGTCCGCAAATAGGAGGAACTCTTTCCATTCCTCTATATAATGGCGGAGAGACTAAACGGAAGATTTCTGTAGCAAAAAAGGAGTTGCAATCTGCGCAGTATGATTTAGAAAATATTAAATTACAAGTGAACGTAGAACTACAAAATGCCCTCACAGACTTTGAGAATCAACAACATTTGCTTCAGATAGAGAAGGATAATAATCTGCTCTCCAAGGAAAACATGGAGATCAGCCTGCAACGTTTACGGCTAGGTCAAACCACTTCGCTTGAAGTTCATCAGGCCCAAGAGAATTTCGTGCAATCTTCCACCCGCCTTGTCAACTTTGAGTACAATCTAAAAATAGCAGAAACAAAACTAAAACAGTTGATTTCTTCCTTGTAAGTAAAACAAGTTAGCTGCAATTTTGACTATTTCTTCGGCTGTCAATGTTGGGAATGGAGGACTCGGGTTTCACCCAAAGTCCTCCGTAAATACAAGTGCCGGAATGCTCGGCAAACGATTCATTGTGTATCACTTAAATTAATGAGATCAGTTGTCTTTTCATACGCAACTAATTTCTTATTACCCTATTTGAAAATCTGTTGTGCCATGTGATACAAGCTTCTGCGCCAAGTCAGGAATTCATGCGCCGTACCGGGAGAGACGAAAGACGTAGCCTTTAAACCGGCAACCTTAAGTTCATCCACAGCCTTAGTCACGCCGTCCGGATTCTCTTTGCTTCCACAACTGATGAAAATAGATTCAACCTGATTCTTGTCCTTAATGTCGCCAGGCGCGTATGTACCACCACTCAGCAGTCCGTAATAATTAAAGACCTCAGGACGTCGCAGGGTAATCAGTTTTGTCTCAAAGCCCCCCATGGAAAGCCCCGCCATCGCACGGTGCTTCTTGTCGGCCAGCGTGCGGAAGTTACTGTCAATATAAGGTATCAGTTCGTCCACCAGTACTGCTTCAAACTCCTTGGCCGTGAATTCATTTAAACGTCCGAATTTGATATCATTCGTCATGCCATACGTCATCACGATGATGAACGGCGTAACCTTACCTTCCGCTATCAAGTTATCCATTATCAGATTCGCGTGTCCCTGATTGTGCCATGCCGTCTCATCTTCCCCCCATCCGTGCTGCAGGTAGAGAACCGGATATTTCTTCTTATTCTTGTCGTAAGCGGGCGGTGTATAGACAAATGCGCGACGATGGGTGCCCGTGCTTTTGGAATAGAAATAAACCTGCTGAACATTTCCGTGAGGCACCTGCTTCATGGCATAGAAATCCGCGTCATGAGCCGGAATCTCAATGCCGCTTTCCCATCGGCAGGAACCGTAATAATTCATGGTACCCGGATCGTTAAATACGCCGCCGTCAATAGTGAGGTGGTAATAGTGGAACCCTTCGTCCATGGGGCCATCTGTGGTACCCACCCATACGCCTTCCTTGTCCTTGCGGAGAACCGTGCCACCACGGCCACCCAACCCGAGGCTGACGATGACCGATTTGGCATCAGGAGCAGTTACACGGAAGCGGGCATATCCCTGCGAATTGACCATCGGATATTCCTGTCCGGGCTGGTTGAGCGTGGAAGGACGGAAGTCCTCTTTCACCTCGGCATTATCAAGTGTCAAGTCAAAATCCTTGATAAGGTTATAAACAGGCTTCGGCTTGTAGTTCTCGTCATAAGGGAGCGGATAGTTACGTGCGCCGAGCCATGAATCACGATCAGAGAGATTCCAGAAAGTAACATTATCCACCACATCTTTATGTTTGCGGAGGACACGGAACAGACGCGTGTATTGGTCTTCCTGAAGCGTTTTCAACATCGGGCTGATATTACCGGCCTCGCGGCTGAAGTTAAGCTGGCCTCCCATCTCCTCGCTGGCGCGAACGTCTAACTCGGTAATATGGATATGTTTCACTATCGTGGAATACTTCGTCAAGGCAGCATCCACATCTTCCATGCTCGGAGCATAGATATTGTAGTGTCCCTGCATGCCGATACCATCAATGGGCACCCCCTCTTCCTTCATGGCTTTCACCATATTGTAGATGCGGTCCCTCTTGCCCGGGTCGATTGCATTATAGTCGTTGTAGAAAAGTAGCACGTCGGGATCGGCCTCACGAGCATAGATAAAGGCCTTCTTTATAAACTCGTCACCGGCTATCTGATAAAGAGGCGAATTGCGATATGGGCCGGATTGCTGTCCCATACCCGGCCAACCACCTTGCCGGCCACCGTCGGAGATAGCCTCGTTCACCACATCCCATGCATATACCACGTCTTTGTAGCGTTCCATGATGGCTGTGATATGATGCTTCATGTTCGCGAACAATTTCTCTTTCGACACGAGATTCCCTTTTTCGTCCTGATACATCCATTGCCCTATTTGGGAGTGCCATATCAGGCAATGCCCGCGAAGTTTGATTCCGTTGCTACGGCAGAAGTCCGCAATCTTATCGGCATTCTCCCAATTGAACTGCCCGTAAGCGGGTTCGGTAGATTGTGGCTTCATGTCATTTTCTGCCGTAATACTGTTAAAGTCTTTTTTGATGATGGCAATCTGTTCGGGATTCGCAATGTTACGCATATTAACGGCCACACCGATAGAGAAGTAATCCTTATAAGTATCCTTCAATCCTGTTTCGTTGTTTTGCGCAAGCCCGGTATTCGCGCTCATGGCAAGTACCAATGCGCAAAGGAAAAATTTGAATAAATGTTTCATTTTATAATTATTTTAAGGTTATTTCATTGCATACCTGCCTGTTTGCGGGAGAATTCCGTCATTTTTCTCATAATTAGTTTAGATCGAAATATATTTTAGCTTTATAAAGTCTGTTTAAAAATAGTTGAGATAAAAAATTAAAAGAGTTTCTTTCTCTAGGTCAATAATAGATGTTTAACGGTCATGGAAGTTCCATTTAGAGTTATCACTGTTCATATCAAATTCACCGAGTGCAGGCGTACTGTCACCCACTGATACCAGTGCCAGTTTCCGATCGGTATCGGGGACTTTCTTGGGCATGATGCGGTAGGTGCCATCCGTCAATTGATCCAAGCGCCACAATTGTTCGGGCGCGCCGGTAAACTCGGGAACAGTCACCACTTCGGCGTTCGCCGTAGCAGCTAGTGCACGGTCGGTTTCTTCAATCACAATCTTGTAATAAGGTCCGCCCAGGTATCCACCGGCTTCGGGCACTGCGATAATAGTCCACCTCTGATGGGGGCGGAACATATAGTCGCCTATCCGCAGATCAATGTTTCCCGTCGGCCAAGTATCTTTCACGTCTGCCAGCGTCTGGTTCTTCAAAGGTTCGAGTGGTTTATCATTTTTCTCCCAGAAGCGAGACATCTCATGCTGCATGCGTACGAAGTCCACAGCCAGTTCGAGAGCGTAACCTCTGCGTTCGGATTCTATCTCATACGTTCCTTCCTTGAAGGCCTCTCCGGCTACGGGCCATCCGTTCTTCCAGAGGAGCGGACGTATGGCCAGCACGCTACGACCGCCTTGGTCGAAATCGGCTTCATAGTGATACGACATCTTTTCCACGCCGTCCTCCATGATGAAACGTCCGAAGTGTCCGGGACCGGTCTTGCGCTCGCCTGCGGCAATCACCATCTTGCCGCCGCCTTCTATCATATCCCGACCTACGTTGTCGATGTAAGGACCGGTAACTTTGCGCGAACGGCCTACCACTATGTTATAGGTAGAATTCGGACCGTCACAGCAAGTGCCGTGCGTGCCCAGAAGGTAATACCATCCATCGCGATACATCAGGGTGGTAGCTTCGCAGTCGATGGCAACGTTGATTTCCTTGTTGCCCTCTATGCGCTTGCCGGTCTTGGGGTCGAGTTCCACAATCCGGATGAATCCGAAATAGGTGCCGTATGACAGCCATAGACGACCGTCCGTGGGGTCGAGCAGCAACCCGGCGTCAATGGCGTCGCAATCTTCGTCATCCAGTGAGTGAGCTACTTCGATGGGGTCGCTATAGGCGAAATCGGGAGAATTGGGGTCTAACGTCTTGTTCCACATGGTCAGCACCCGCCCCGCATGTCCGCCGCCCAGTCCGCCACCGGTAGCACTATAAGCAATCAGATAGCGATCTCCTATTTTCAGGGCGTCAGGAGCAGCACCTCGACCGGGGCGTACCGCACCACCTTCCCACGTCCAGCCGTCGGCGGAAATCAGTCCACCTCCGCCTGTGCCGAAGGTATAGTATTTGCCATCACACTCTACGATTGTGGAGGGGTCGTGGATAAAAGGAACGCCAACTTGTGCGGATGCTTTCTGGAATATAGGCGCAAACATCAGAGCCGCTCCCAGCAATAATATATTTCTTGTCTTCATGGTCATGGTTGCGTGATTGTAATGTTCTTAACCGGCGTGCCGTCCTCATAGAGGAAGCGGACGCAGAAATCGCTCATTCCGGGACCGTTGATGACGGCTCCGCGCAAAATGTTACGCCCTTTCTTCAAGGTGATGCGACGTGACAGGCAGTCGTCCACCACCATGCGGCGGTCGCCTGCGAGCAGCAGAATTTCTTCACCGTTGAGCCACCAGTCCGATGCGGCGTTGGAACCTACCGAAAGACGTATATCCGTCAGGTCTTCGGAAGAGTCGATGACTGTGACCGCCCAGAACACGATGCCGTACACCGACTTCTTTAGCGCAGCGGCGAAGCGGTATAGCTTCACGTTATACAGCTTGCTGTCCAGTGCGTGCCAAACTAGTTTTTGTTTACCCACTTTCACCTTGTCGCCGTCTTTGGGCAAGATGACGAACTGCTCCTTAAAATAGAGCGTATCGAAAGCCTGGCGCAGATAGCTGTCGGTAAAGACAGTATTCGAACGGTTGGGCTTGCTGATAGGTTCCAGCAATATCCAGCGGCGGATGAAGCCCTTGTCATCGGGTACGGCGGCATCCTTTGTGGACGGCGCGAAGTAATCGGCCAGGTAAGTGGGCGTTTGTATCGGCTGCGGTTGCCGCGGGCTGGGAAGTCCTCCCGGCATAGGGTTTGGAGCAGGATGTGTGGTCGCACCGGCAATGTTGTGTTCGTTGGGCGCGCTTCCTTCGGGGAAAGACTCTTGCTGGGCATTCGCTGTCAATGACAACGCCAGCAGGGAGGACAAAACAAGCTTTAATAAAATTTTCATAAGGAATCTCCTAGATATTTAAGTCAAGTTGGACTGACACCCAGATGCACACAAAGAGCCTGAATACAAATCACTTTTTTCATTCTTGTGATTAGTCTAAAAATTAACAAATTCACCGACAAATGTAATAATAAAAAAGAATAGTGGAGTTTAAAATGAATATTTTTTTCTATTATTAGTTCTGGAGAGAAATATATCTAAAATTAGAAAAATCTGAGGAGCGTAATCCCTCGGGAATTGGCCAACGAAAACCGATAAGATTGAATCGTCAACTCAGCCAAGACTTCATAAGCACACTAGCTATAATTATCTGATTTCATCCATCTTCTTTAATTCTTCCTCTGTTTCAAAACGAACTCGATCTGAAATTATCGTTTCCGGAAGTTTGCCCGACAATTTCGCTTTCAAGTTAAAAATCGAACCTCCTTCTTGGTATATTGCCTTAATTCCAATAATTAAAGTGTCTCGTTTTACAGTTACCTTGTATATTTTTTCTTCCGAAGCATCGTCATGAAACAGACTAGCATATTTAGATGTAGCCATATCGTGAATATCTTCATTTTCAGGAGATTTCATTAATGAATACTGATTTTTCTTTTCGTTCAGTAGCACTAATAAACTAAAATCATCACAACTAGTTAAACCGTCCTCATCTGAAGCACCCATTTCAAAGTTAGTGATAGGAAATAAAATAAGTTTTTCTTCCTTTTCATTTTGAATGCTGAATTTTTGTTGACTGTTGATTTCATAAACATCTTGTCCGAAGACTATATAATCTTTATCAACATACTTCACTTTTAAAAAATTTGCTTTTTCGCAGTTGTCCGTTTCACCTTGAAGATTATACATCTTAGCACTCTTCTCTAAGATTTGCACTGGCGCTATTTTGGCTATTTCAAGTGTTCCTATGCTTTTCTGATTGTTATCAAAGAGTCGGACTTTTCCTTTTAAAAAGATTCCGTCGACAACGTATTGTTTGAATGCAATATTACTTACTGGTAAGTTTGACGCTTCAGAAAGCGAATCCTTCTCGATTATCTTTGATTCAGCAGTAGAAATATTGCTTTTCTGTCCACAACTCATCAACAGTAGAAATGTCGATATATAAATTAAAGCATTATACAGGTCTTCAACATATTGGCATCTTCATCTTTCTTTTCTGAAGTAATACAGCCTTGAGTAAAACTTCTGTTTCCACACACGCATAAGTATTACCTTTTATTTTACCGAAGTAGTAACACCACACGATAGTTTTTTCATTAGAACTCAAATCCGATAGCTTTACCAAAGGATGATTCAAGATGAATTACGCATTCTCGACATACTCGAAACAAAACAAGAAGCATTAAGTAGATCTTACGCACATTAGTTGATTTATAATTATACTTAAGCATGCCGACTAAGACTAATATTCGAAGTGACATGGCCAGTAAAAGTCTTAATGTATCAAACATGTATTAATTAAAGATATACTTCCTCGTGAATAGCCAAAGTTTATTTTAAACTAAATAAGGAAATCTTTGTATCATAAAATCCATCTCCTAATCCAACATATGCTTTAGAGTTAAACTTGAATACAATGCCCTCTGATATCCTGAAAGGAAAGTCTGCTATCTGCTGCCATTTATTGCTATCTTCAGAAAAAGTGTAGCAATAAAAATGAGATCCATAATCGCTTCTGCCTCCTACATAGTATATTTTATTATTAAAAGTATAACCTATCCCCATTCCTGACATCATCACGTATGGTGATTCTAGATTTTCAAATAGATTATTCTTTTCCGAAAATCTGAGGATTTTATATTTCCATCCACTATAAGAGCTTGAAATAATATACGAATATTTTTCAGACTCAAAGGAAGAATAATAAGAGCCATCATACGTCTCTATCATATTTGTAGGATTCTTACTTTCATTCACAACATTATTCTCTATGTCGTAAATCCATTGTTTATCAGAAAGAATATCTATTTGTTTCTCTGCGTCATAGTAACGCCCACCAACTACATAAAACTTCTTTTTATGTGAAAAAGCTATAGGGTCATGAGGAAATTCACCTCCAATTTTCATTTTTTGACTCCATGTGTCAGTGGTCATATTATATTCCCAAATCTCTAAATAATATGTTTCATCTCCACTCCAATCGTATGGGTCAAAAACGGTTTTAAAGATAACATAAGCTTTATCACCATTAGTAATCTGTATAGGATAAGATTCACTGATATATGTATATTCTGGCAATTTTAATGAGGACATCTTTCTCCATTGTAATGAAGAAAAATTCATCCTCCAAACTTGAAACTCATTTAATAATGCATAATAAATCTCATTTTGTACTAGGAATCCATATTTCTCACTTTGAAAAGAGATTTTAGTTCCAGATTTAAGTTCACCAGTATAAAGAGAATTCAATTGTTCCCATTTTCCAGGAAGTTTGTCTAAAACGATTCCAGTATTAAAAGAAACTTGATCTTGAAAAATTATTTCAATTTCATGTTCTCCCTCAGGCATTTCTTCTGCAACATGACCATCTATATAATAATGCCACAATCCATCTGTCCATCCTGTACTTTCCACGAAATTCATTTCAAATATTTTATCTGATAATTTAATATAGACTTTCTCAGATACAAGTGGATTTTTGCATACCAAGCTAATTAACACATAATCATCATTATTTACAATTAATACAGGATTACCATTCTTATTTATATAGTCACTTAAGCATGATAGAGAATAATCTGAATCTAAATTTGTTATTAGAGATATACTTTTATTTTGGCTACAAATTTCATTACTATTTCCATTTATAAGATATGCTTTAACAGAATAATTTCCATCGGATAAATTACCAAATATTATTGTTTCTTTCGCATGTAATTGCTCAAGATTTAAAGTTTTTTTTGTTTCAGTATTGTCTTGGTTATTCGTAAGGATGAAACCGACTTCTAAAATAGAAGGATCATAGGAGATATTAAACGTACCTGTTACCATTATAGCTCCAAATCCAGATGCTTCTATTTTATCTACAAAAAGAGAATGTTCTCCTACATATTTTGGACCAGCTTTACTTTTTTCAGCATCATCATTACTGCAAGAGAAGCATAAAATAATAAGAAACAACAATAATATATAATTAAGTTTTATCATAACTATCAAATTAAAGAAGGGTCAAATTCATAGAAAAACTTTTTTTGATCAATATCATTAAAAACCTCATCTTGTTCTCTACCAAGAATATAAACCTTATTATTATAAACAAAGGTGGAAGATACATTTATTTTATTAGGACATCGAGCGACCATATCCCAATATTTTGTTTTTGGATTAAATTTGCACAACTTATTAGAACAATATTCAGGCCAATCATCATGATTCTCACCTAATCCCATAAAAATTTGATTATTTACAGTAAAAGATACAACAGTATTAAGATCATCAGTTGTTGGATAATCGGCATAATCTCCGCTGAACTTCCAAGACCAATTATCTCTTTCTATAGAATAAGACCACATACGAATATTCTTTGAAAAATCATAAGATTCATTACTTCTTATTGTCCCAATATTGATGTTATCCTCATAAATAAACACAAAATAGTTATAGATACCACCTCCATTATTAGGTATTGGAGTTATTTCTACCCATTCTTTTTTGCTTAAATTATATTTGTAAAAGCTACGCCCTTTTCCTCCATAGTTTACATCAAAATTTCCTTTATACAAGTAACCATTATAAAAATAAACAAATGGGCTAATATTTGCTTTAGGATTTCCTGGATATTTAGTTTCCACTAACCAAAGAGAAGATTCTTCTTTACTATACAATGTATCATCTACTATTGAATAGATTTTATTATTTGCAGTGAAATTATAGCAGTTTATATGTGGCCCAAAATTAGCTTGTTCTGGATTCCCTGGATAAGTGATTGTGGACCATTTATTATTAGGAATATCATATACAAACATTTTTTTATATTGTTTTCCAAAAAGAATATATGCTTTATTGTTTAGTACAGTTGCAGAGCCTCTTTTAAATGCAAAAGAAGAAAAATCATTTGGTAAACTTATTTTCTTCCAAGGAGAAATAAAGTTATATTCTTTATCATATGTATATTCTTCGCCTAACACTTTAATACTAATTTTTGCGGCATAATTAAATTTAAAGCTTTCAATATACTCGCTAGGTAAAGTAAAGAAAATCTCATTTTCGTTTATTGAATCAGGTTTTATTTCAAACCCATTCACAAAAACACTTTGGTATTTGGAATTCAGCGTTTGAACAAAACCTTCTCCCTCTATTTTTAGTTGTTGACTTAACTTCGGATTCTCTGGCAAAATTCTATTTATAATTGGTTTTCTTCCACCCTTTGATTGTACTGAAACAAACTGTCCATAATAAATCTTATTATCAGCTTTAGCATAAGCTCTTAAATAAATTATTTTATCAATAGGCAACCCATTTTCTATATTTAAAGATATTTCCCTTCTTTGAGGTTTCCCATAAAGTGATTTTACACAATTTTGCAGCAACTCATTATTTTCATCATAATACCAAACGATTCCATATTCTTCTACATTTGAATCCCCATAGCCTTCAAAATAAAATTGAAGAGATATTCCAGAAGCATCTACTGATAGAATTTCTGGTTGAGACAATTTTAAAGACTCTACTAAAGGAGGGAGATTATCTTCTTGTGTATTCAGTTCATCATCCTTTGAGCAAGAAAAGAATGTAAGTGAATTTATTATAAGCAGCAATATAACAGATTTAATACTATTCATTAAGTAATGATATTAGATAATAATTAATGAAAAAGACTCTTATGCGCAAAAATAAAGAATAATATTAAATATTTATAATAAAACGCATAAATTCAAGTAACTAAAACAACATAATATTGCGCATTCCTATTTTCAAGACAAATATTTATTACTTTTTCCTCTATTACTACTACGTCTTCTCAATTCAGCAAAAGATACTGAATCGTTGATTCTGTCATAACACCGATTTGACCAAGTAGGCATCATCATCCTTTTCCATGTTTGGGTAGATCTGCTTTGGATGATCTATCCAAATACTAACAATATAAAAAATTAGATATGAGATCAACTATTGTAGAACAAGAAGGAATTCGGATCACACAGGAGCAATCGGATAATGTTGTTATCGAGATGAATGGATGTACCATCACCCTGACAGAAGAGAATACAGAATCGCTTCGAATAATGCTTTATGATGCTTACCGCTCCAAGCAATGGAAATATACCCGAAAGGAGAAATCAGCCCACAATAAAGCACTTTGGGCACTGGCCAGAGCACAGGGAAAGAAGAGGCCTGATAAACACACCCAGAAGGCTTATGAATATATTGAAAGCCAGCGTGAAAAGTTAGAAAAAGAGGCAGCCTCAAGTGATGATAATATGTCTTTTATTGAAAATATGCCAGAATTTGAGATTCCTGATGTGGAACTACCGGATTTTCTCAAAAAGGATTATATTTTGTAAGATTAAAGAACACAGACAATGACTTAGAAAACGCTCATAATGCTCAATCGCTTAATGATCCTGAGTATTGGAATAATGATATTTGAAAAGAGCTTGCAAGCCCTAACATGCCATCAAATTCAATTGCGGGGCAAGATGAGGCTTGCACGGAAACAAACGGCAAAACAGAACCTCATGCCTGACATGAAAGATTGTTGAGGCTAAAAAAGACAAAATTACCGAAGTTATCTTATTTTTAAGTACTAAGTCTCATTTTATCAAACATATTGCGTTGAAGCATAAACCTTAGCATCAAGTAATTTGTATAAAGTCAGATTTTAAAGATAAGGCTATAATCAAAAACATGACTTCAGAAAAAACACCAACGTTTTTTTAACGCAACTTATTTTCTTATTCTAAAAGAGCTATCTTTGTAGCACATAAATTCCAAAATAAAATATCATGGAAGATTTAGAAATAATTGATATAAAATGTTGTATCGATTGGAAAATGTTTAAATCAGAGATAGACCTTGAATTTGGCGAATCTCCAGAAATCGACACAGTCTTTAATGCTGAGATACGTTACAATCGTAAAATGTCAGTACCTATAGCCATTTATATATTTTATAATCAACCATTTTTTTTGTTTGAAAAATTTGAATTCATCAAACAAAAAGGAGAAAATATTCTTTCTCACATCCAAATACATAAAAGCGATCAGCCTTGGTCACAGCATGAATTACTTGATTTTTCAAATAGCCAAGTGTTAGAAATGGTTGAAGGGCACAGAGAGTGGAAATATAGGCAAAAACCAGTGATTATAAGATTAGGTAATCTAACATATTATACTGACATGGAATATGATCATGATGGAATCTTTTATCTTACTAATAATGCTTGTCTTAGCATAGAAAACTATTCTAAATACGATCAGACAGATGGCATAAATATAAGCAACAAGCCTTTCTACAATGGGACACACAACGTTTTTTTGGATTGGGGTAACATGAGCTTTGGTATAGGTTTTGAGCATATAATAGAAGATGCGGACAAACATTCCATAAGCATCAGACGCATACCATACCTCGAAATCGTATGCAAGGAAATTTACACTGACGATAATATAATAGAATACGCAAGTACTATTTGCTTGATGATGTCTCTTTTTTTTAGTAAGAACATTGATTTTTATCATGCATCAATTAAAGTGAATTCAGAGATTGAGGGATTAAAGTTTAAAGAAAGAATTGAGTTTAGACTTATAAAAGATCAGGTAGATGATAATGAACATAAATCTTGGGGAGATACTTACGAAAATCTGTTTATTTTTATAAATAACATCAGCTATAACAAAGTTATAACTTGCAAAAAACTACTATTCGAAATTTCAAACCGAATAATTAGAAGCCAATACATGGATAATATTTCTGAATTTATGCTGCTATATAATGTAATTGAGAAAATAAGAATTTATTATCTCGAATTAGGAGAAGAGAACGGAGGGTATTCAATAAAAGAAGAATTTGACTTTAATATCCCCCCCAAGAAAAGAGACAAGCATATAAAAAGAATTCTGAGAGGAATCACTCCTATTGTAGCTGCTAACGACAAAATGTCCTTTATAATTCTAGCTAATGATAAAGTCTCTTTTATCCGTAAAACAGGGCTAAAAGACCAATTTGAATCGCTAATTAAGCATTTAGGATTATCTCCTGAGATTTATAAAATTGATTTTATCGAATTAATAAGACTAAGGAATAAATTATACCACGGAAACTTTGCTAATGCTGATTTATCCACGTTCATTCAAGGCATGAGAAATATAATTAATGATTTATTAATTAAGTTGATAGCCCAAAAATGAATTAAATATTATTTAGTCATATCCAATATGCCTCTTTATATAATCTATTACACAACCGCTTTTACTACTGTTAGTAATATAAATCCATAGAAATATCATAAACAAGCTGTATATGATCTAAAACGGGAGATCATCTGTTTCCACATTTTTCTCAACAAAAGTTTGTTTGCTAATGTTTTCTAAAGAATATTTTTTAAATAAACCATTTACTTTTTCGATGACAGTATCATTCTGCAAATTTTGATTATCGGAATAATGCAAACTAATATATTCAACAACTTCTTTATTCGATACACTAATCGCCTCTTTATCCAAATCACTAACTTTATTTAATACCTCTATCCACTTTAGAGCTTCTTCTAAGCTCTTTGAGTTCAAGAATAGATCTCCAAGGCTTTTTAAATATTCCCTTTTCGATATCTCATTTTTACAGAGAATACTAAATATATCTGTAAGCATTCGGTGAACCCCGTATTTCTTTGATGTCTTTTATGTCCTACTTTTGCCAGAAAAAAGTTATGTTGAATCTTAAAGAATTTCAATTGATTTATTCCCGTTACCAGAGTAGCGGTTTGAAAGTTTGTGATTTTTGTGCTAACGAATTGATTAATGAGGCCAAATTTTATTATTGGCAAAAGAAGTTGCGAAAGCAAACTTCTCCGATAAAGAGCTTTGTTCCCATTGTTCTGGACACCTCCAATCCCCCTTCACCCTTGTCCCGCATTACCGATGAAGTTGGCCCCAGCCCTTCGGACGTGCTTCATTCCGAATGCGAGATCCTTTATCCTTGGGGAACCACCTTTCGTTTGAAAGGCACGATAAATCCTGAGCTCCTCAAGATGTTAATCCAATTAACCCACTAATGCCATGTTCAATCTGAATGACTCAATGCGCTACTATTTGTATCCGTACCCCACGGATATGCGCAAAAGCTTTTACACCCTGAGCGGTGTTGTCAGAGACCTGATGGGGCAGGATGTCCGTAAAGGGGATGTGTTCATCTTTATTGGCCGTACTTGTAGCAGCATGAAGATTCTGCATATGGAGTGCGGTGGATTGGTGATCTATCACTTGAGGCTGGAAGAAGGCATGTTCAAACTACCCGTTTTTGATGAAGAAACACATACCTACAGAACAAGTTGGCAGGATTTAATGCTTATGGTACAAGGCATTGATACGAGCAAATGCACACGTCAAAAAAGATGGAATCCACACAACAAATAGAGTAAAAAACAAGCGAATTAGTTTGTCATATACGCTAAAAAAAGCTATCTTTACATCATAAATGATAGCAAAAATGGAAGAATTATCCAGCGATAAAGACCTATTCGTACAAGCCCTTCTGGCAGAACGTGACCGGCTGTTCCAAGAGAACAGCCGCCTCAAATGCAAGCTAGAAGATCGTGCGGATGTGGAACTTCTGAAGTCTTCCTATGAAAAAACAATCAGCCACCAAAAGGAGAAGATCATCTCGTTGGAACAACAGGTGGCATATCTACAGCGTCGTATGTGGGGTAAATCCAGCGAACGTTTCATCAAGGAAGAACCCTTACAGCGAAGGCTTGATTTCGAGGGTTTGGAACTCTTGCCTGAAGAGGAAGAAGAAGCCCGTCAGGCTAAGGAGGAGATTGAACAGTACAAGACTCGGACCATCCGGGTGAAAGAGAAAGAAAAACCGGCACGCAAGCCTATCCCCGAAAACATCCCTCGAGTGGAAGAACATCTCTATCCCGAAAATATCGACACGGAAAACTGGATTGAATTGGAGCCTGAAATTACCGAAGTGTTGGAGCATAAGCCCCAAGAGTTCTTTGTCCGAAGAATCATCCGTCACAAATACGCGCTAAGGAACAAATCTATTCCTGTGGAATGCCCAATTCTTACCGCTACCCTTCCTGATTTACCTTTAGCCAAAAGTTATGCGGGAGCTTCCTTACTGGCAGAGCTAATGATCAACAAATATGTCAACCATCTTCCTTTCTATCGACAGATACAAATGTTCAAGCAGCTTGGAGTCAGTCTTCCTGCCGCAACAGTTAATGACTGGTTTAAACAGACGGCAGATTTGCTCAGACCTTTATACTACCGATTGAAGGAAATAGTTCTGGGGAGTGATTATATACAAGTAGACGAGTCCACTCTACCAATTATTAACGAGGAAAAACATAAGACTGTCAAAGGATATATCTGGATGGTCAGGGCGGTTTTGACGGACCTGGTATTCTTTCACTACGACCACGGTTCCAGAGCACAGAAAGTAGTGATCCCATTATTGAAGCACTTCAAAGGTGCTTTGCAAACAGACGGGTATGAAGTCTATAAAATGTATGAAGACAAGAAAGGGGTACTCCCACTGGGATGTTGGGCACATGCCCGAAGGAAGTTTGAAGAGGCTTTAAAAGAGGATAAAGTCAGGGCGGAGTATGCCTTGGCGCAAATCGGCATGCTTTATGACGTGGAAAGGCGGGCTGATGTAGAAAAACTCTCTTTCGAAGAGCGTTCCGACCTTCGTTGCCGATTATCTTATCCAATAATGGTCGCTTTTGAAAAATGGCTGGTGAATGAATATCCGAATGTGCTTCCCAAAGGACGGATTGGTAAAGCGATCAGATATACCTATGAAATTTATCCCAGACTGACGAGATACCATCTGGACGGCAGGTATCGAATTGATAACAACCTAGGTGAAAACAGTATCCGACCACTGGCCTTGGGAAGATTATGTTGTGCTGCACATAATCTTCCTTATGTTGGCAATGCAGTTATGTTGGCATCATGATGCAACTATTTGAAGTTAAGCCTACAGCGAACACTCTTGCCAACATAACGGCACTATCATATCGACTTCAAGAACGCGAGTAATGACTTGTCCTCTTTCCAAGAACGACCTTTCTTTGAGTTTGATATCTCACATGTTTTCAGTGCGTCTGATTTCATTCTCATATTGACTTCTGCATATATATTGGTAGTATTTACTGATACATGTCCTAACCAAGAACGTATCGTATTTATATCCACACCAGCTTCGAGCAGATGGGAAGCTGTTGAGTGCCGGATTGTATGCGGACTTACGTTCTTTTCTTTTATTGACGGCATAGTCCCTGAAGCCTTCTCTGCATACCTAGTTACCATCTCATAGATACCAAACCTGGTTATCGGTTCACCATATCGATTCAAGAAGACATGTTCCGTTTTTGGTCTTTCAATATAAGGAAGTAGCAGATGTACTGTGTTATCCCAAAGAGGGCATACCCTTGTCTTATTTCCTTTACCATGTATCGTCACAAGTGGCACTTGTCCAGGATAGCCAATCTCAAGGTTATTTATCGTAAGGTTTGCTATCTCCGATGCTCTAGCCCCACTATTGTATAGGAACATAAGGAGAACATAGTCTCTAGATCCTTGTTGTGTCCTTCTGTCTGGAACAGACAATAAAGCCTTTATTTCATTCTTTTCAAGATATCTAATTTGAGGAACGATCTTTCCGTTAACTTCCTTGGGAACATCCCGCTTGAGAGGTATTGCTTTCAGTTTACCAAACCAATACATATACTGGGGATCTGATGTTGCAACATATTGAGCAAAGCTATGTATTGCGGCAAGCCGTTGATTTCTTGTCCTTACAGAGCAACTCTTACTTGTTTCGAGATGGAGTAAAAAGTCTGTAATTAGAGCTTCTGATATGTCCTCTATATTGATAGATTCCAGAGATTTACCTCTGGATACAATGTATTCCAATAATTGACGTATAGCATCTCTATAGCTTGTAATGGTATTACGAGAGAGATTCCTTATTGTCGGCATATATTCTTGCAGGTATCGCTTCAACCAATATCCTACCCATTCTTTATCTGTCTTTTTCATGTCTCAACGTAGGATTTGAACTTGTTACTAGCTTCTGCAAGGAGATTATCAGTAAAGCTTATATATACTGCTGTACTGTCCAGGTTGCAGTGACCAAGGTAGGTGGATAATACAGGAAGGAGTGTTTGAACATTTTTACCTTCTTTGTACCATTGAGTAATCCGATTAGTAGCAAACGTGTGACGCAAGTCTTGGAGACGCACATCACATCGTGACGCATCATTTCTATGAACATCTGCCATGTCGCATATCAGACGAAAAGCCTGTTGTAAGGCTGATAATTTTACCGGCTGTCCCTTTTTATCCAAAAACATATGATTATCGGCAGAGGTTATCGTACGAACAACATTGGCTCTCCAACTTACATATTGCTTGATCATACTCAGAACTTGATCTCCCACAGGTATCATGCGACTCTTATAGAACTTTGTCTCTCTGATATAGACTATCCCATTAGTAATATCAATGTCATTTACATGAAGGTTAACCGTTTCACTTGGACGGAATCCAAGACTATAAGTAACTTTCAGCATTGTTTGTATGACCTCAGGATAAAGGATATTGAAGCGCTTTCTGTAAGATATAGCTGTACTAAAGAGCCTTTTCAACTCGTCGTTTGAGTATATATATGGCTTAAATATTTCAGGCTCATTAGGCTTGTATTTCGGGAGTGCACAGTTTTCGACATAACCTCTGACAATTGCCCACTGATAAAGCCCTTCTATTGTCGAGTATATGCAAAACCAATAACTTGTGGCTTTCCCGTTTTGTATGCCTTTAAAATCAAGATATTTGGAACAGCTATCTTCTGTTATGGTAACAAGCTCGTTATCAAAACCGACATATTTTCCAAACCCAAGCAACAGATACTTGATTGTTCGAACTTTCTCACCGAGATTGCTGCGATAATCTATATACTGAGTTATTGCCTCATTTACTTTCATATTACGCCCTCCCAATTCATTTCAGCGACGCTTCTTAGATTGTTTATATCTACTTTTGCATAGATACGTGTTGTGTCAAACAGTCTATGTCCCAATAAATCTGATATTTCCTTTAGTGAACTGCCATTATTGATCAGATGGCTTGCACAGGCATGTCTTAAAGAGTGCCCACCTTTATGTTTTATGCTTACATCAAGATTTCCGTACGCTTGTGATACTATATTATAGATGCAGTTCTTTGATATGTTTTTATAAGGCATGAACAGAGTCAAGAACAGATTATCTCTGCCAAGTTCGTTGCTTCTTCCGTTCCTAAGATAGTCAGCAATCAGATTACCAACCTCTGGCATTAGTGGGAAAGACTGAAGGCCACCACGTTTGGCACGATGAAGATATATCAGCTCTTTGTCCCAATCGATATCCTTCAATTTGAGATTTGCCACTTCACTTGAACGCATTCCGTATATCGCCATCATTGATATTATTGCAGTATTCCTTTTTCCCCTAACATCAGATGTACCATAATGCTTAACTAGTACATTCACTGTTTCCCATGATGGCGCTGACGGTAGCGTTTCAAGGGAGAACTGCTTAGGAGATCGCATTCCAGGCGCCAGATTTTTACAACATCCCCGGATATATGCATATTTGGTAAAATCCCGTAGCGTGGTGACTATTGTTGCTAAAGATCGCCTTCCACACCCACAGTTATGTCTATAACCTACGTATTCATCTACATCATATATTTCCAGGTTTCTTACAGACAGATTCCGTTGGTGCACATAAGTAACAAATGACAAAAGTTCACGTTCTCTCCCCTCCAATGTTGGATTAGCTAGTCCTTTGGCCTCCTTTGCCCACTGTATATATCTCGACACAAGATCAGCTTCAGGAGGGAATGATGAATTATCCTCTGACAGCATTTTCGCATATTGTAACCAACCATGAGCGACAGATTTAAAGTTTTTTATCCACTTAGCTGATATTGTAGAGTGATTCCTTTCTGAGTCGGTCTTTGTTTTTAATATAGCTTCCTCAATTTCGACTTTTGTAACCAAGCGTTTATCTCTAATGTTTAATTTGTCAATTATAACAAGTTGAGTCTCCGCGTGCTCTCTTAATGTACTGAATGCGGCACCGTTATCCTTGAGGTATTCAAGATATACCAGTCGTTCCTGATATAAAGGATATGTCAGGTATCTCAACCGATAATGACATTTCGTGCTAAAACTGTTGAAGACGATGCCGTTGTCACAATAGCGAAGATCCAGCATATTGTTGCTGTAGAGCCATTTGACAACTGTACTTACGTAGAATTTAGACTTCTTGTCCTTCCAGAATTCTCCACTTGACACAATGTCTTCAAGTCGTACAATTCCATTGTTGTCATTCAAATCAAGAGTATGAACGGCAAACAGGAGATATTCTGCAGCCATCTGCAAAGACCTTAAACAGCGGCCTTTTTGTTTCATTACTTTCAGAAAAGATTCTCTTTCCTGAAGTCGCGGCGATAGAAGATGCGTTTTCGCCTTCATTGGATTTTTGAATAGTGTTTCAATCATATTGTAGAATTGTCCATTAGAGGACGGCTACAATATAGCCAATCAATATGTTGTGATGAAATAATCGTTTAGTATTGATTAATAAAAAAAATATATCATGATGCCAACATAACTGCATTGCCAACATAAGGAAGAAAGAACTATTTATTTTGCGGCAACGATGACGCCGCAGAAGATGCTGCTGTGATCTATTCTTTAATGGGGTGTTGCAAAGCCGGTGAAGTGAATTTCAGGGACTGGCTGGTGTACGTACTGGAAAGCATACATGACTACGACAAAGACTATAGTAAAGACTTGGAAGAACTCTTACCTCATAACTGGAAATCAAAAAACTACGAACAGCTCTAAATCCCCTCTGAATGTTTTGTAAGTTTTGCTCAGACATCTAACAAAAATATGGAAAAGGAAGCACTAGAATTATATCGTGGTGACGCACTTAACCGAATGCTTACATTACAACCTATACACTCTGCTCAAACTCTACGTATTCATACCTGCGGAAATCGTCGTCTCCGCTTTTCCTTATCGCTCACCACCAATATCCTTAGATATTCGCAGCATAAGGTGGTTTGGTAACTACTCCTGAAAGTCGTCGCCGAGAGGTCTGCTCTCATCTGTAATAAAGCACCAACAGTCAGATAAAACAACTGTTGTTCAAGTCATACATGACCGAGGCTATGGGTGTTAGCGGTTCGTGCTTTCATCTGTTGCAATAAAATGAAATTTTAAATTAGCTAATATGCATTTATTCTTAAATAACATTGATACCTGGTAGTTTCATGAAACAACTTACATTTTTTTCTTTAGGATTGAATTTAGTGAGTTGTGACTTACTTGCGGAAAAGTATACTTGTTTTTTTGCTCTTGTTACAGCAACATAAAAAACGCTTAATTCTTCAAGAAATTTTGCTTCCTTAGAGGCATCAATGATTAAATTACAATCACTTCTAGACTTGCATTCACCACAGAGACCAAACCAATTTGGAAATAAATCTTGTTCCATATCTGGTAAAATAACGAAATCCCATTCTAGTCCTTTAGCTGCATGAACAGTTGAGATAATTATATTTACATCAAGAAATTCCATAAATTGTTTCAATCCATTATGTTCAAAAGTGTCTTTGATGAAATTAATTTTGTCTTCATTTGACAAAAAAGAATAATCACTAAATAATCTAGACCAAAAAACTTTCAATAATTCAAATAAAGCTTTAATTAGTGGAGTGTTGTCAGCCAAATACAATTCAGAGATTTTATCGATATGCAACTTACTAAGTTTCTTTGTAATTCTGCTTTGTATTCGAATCAATTCTATAAATTCGTAGAGACATTTACGATTAAAAGTTATATAATTAGAATCATCGTCAGTAAATAGACCATAAAAAAATGGAATGTTATTATGATTGAATGTGTCAATAATATTATCTATGTTCGGTCCTCTTTGCTTTACTATAATCGCAACGTGTGAATCAGGATTTGCTTGAATCAGTGCTACAGATTTTCTAACAACCTCTAGAGATTCAGAAGCTTGGTTATCATATATTTTGAATTCAACATCGGATTTTAATAAACTCGGATTCTTAAAAGGAGTAACTGCATTCTGTCTAATTATTCTGTCTAGAAGTAGCATGTTTTGGTTAGAAGCAAACCGATAATTCTTATCAAGCTCAATAGTATTCAATTTGAATTTTTTTTGAGCAATGTTCAATAAATTGGGAACTGCTCCAATAAAACCATATATTCTTTGTAATGAGTCACCTAGAAAAATAATATTTGTCTTTTCAACGATTAGTATATTAAGTAACCAATAACTTAAAATATTAGTATCTTGGAATTCGTCGACTAAAATAGTTGTATAGTAATTCTGATAAAATGTAAGGATGTTAGGATAATCTTTTAATAGCTTAATTGTCAAAGTAAGAATACCATTAAATGGAATTGCATTTTTGGGTAAGATTTCAGATATTATGATTGAATTATATCTTTCAATAGTTTCGCTTAATTTCTTACCGTAAATGTTCTTTACGGAGCTATTAAATTCAGAAAGAAATTCGGCATCTTCAGTAGATAGTCCTTTAAACGTTCTCATTAAACTAGCTACATCACTATCATCAATTGATTGTAATATATCAAGATTTAATAGAGTTGGATGAAGCTTCTGTCCATACTTTTTCAATAGTGAACGACAAAATCCATGATAATTTGATACAAATGATTTTTCTTTTATTTGAATATCGAGCCCTAATCCTTCTAGTAGTTCAGGGATATTTTTACTTACATCTTTCTTTATTTTATAAGCAGCATTCACACTGAAAGTCAGAGCTAATAGCCTTTTAGGTGATGGAATTTTATTTGTTGCAATCATATATGCAATTCTACTAACCATCGTATGAGTTTTACCATACCCAGCAGGAGCTTCGACTAATAATCTATTATGAGGTGAAAAAATCACTTCAAGTTGCTTAACATCACCTTTATGTTTAGACTCTATGCGATTTTTAATAGTTTCTATTGATTTTTCGTTCATCTAACTCAGAGATTTAGCTGTTGTGATTACTTGTTTGTATATTTGAGGTATATCTTCTTCGCTCAGATTTAGCCCAATTAAGCGTCCCAAAGGTTGAGATTTATTTATTGAAAACCATGTAGAATAATATGCTTTTAAATGAATTATATCCGTTTTTGCTATTTGCGACAGTTTTAATTTTGCACTAATAGGAGCTGCTAAATATCCATATTTCTGATGTGCTCTTTTGTTAATTGCTTTAGGTTCTAATTCTCTTTCAGCACCTACCGAGTCGTATTCTACAACTATATCATATAATTTAGATTCTTTTCCATTGTCTATCAGAAACATCAACTCGGCTTCAAAGTCTCGTGCATTTGTTTTAAATAGGTTCATAACCCCTGTAGGAGAGTTATCTCCGTCACTGTCTTTAATGCCAACACAGGGAATGCCAAATTTCTCGCTTAATTGAATTAGTTGTAAAACAGAATCACCACCTGCTTGTATAACTGAAATTCCGTAGTCATCAAAATCTATATTGCATTTTTCTGCAAAAAATGGAAAACTTCCAAATTCAGAATCACCTTCTACGAATATTGCACATCTAGAGAAAAATGCTTCTTTAATAAATGGAAAATGTAGAAATAAGTGTTTTTCCAACTGTTCGCCAAGTACCAAATTACTTCCTGAAATAATTTCGGTATGTTCATTTTTACTATATAATCTAATAAATTGTTTGAAATTATTAAGTATTATACTTGGCGAATGAGTGGCAATAATTATCTGTCCAAAAAATTTATCAATCCCGAATAGTTCTTTTATAAGCAATTGAAAATCGGAACTTTCATTATTAATTATTCTGTTTAGATATTTCACTAAAGAACGCTGCATGTAAGGATGAAGATGTATTTCTGGTTCATCTAGTCCAAGAATAAGAGATATGGCTTTTTCACCAGTTTCTTCATTTTCAAAAACTCCTTTTTCTCTTCTTTGCTCAGTTATACTTTGAAGTTTATCTAATATTGATAAAGTCACTAAAAGTAGAAATTGAACGCCGTATCCACTTTTAGTTAACGATTCTCCTTTATCGTCCTGCAATGATATTAACTTAGGTATCAAGTTCTCAATGTCAGTATCTATTTTTGCATCAACATTATAATCTTTAAATGTTTTGATTTTTGATAGCTTGGTGTTAATATTCAAAAGTAAATCTTCAAGTTCTTTCGAAACAATAAAATTTTCAGCAAGAAGTTCTTTCTCACTTAAGTAGCCTTTTACAATATTTGTTAGGAATCTCCCTACACCACGTCCTTTGTCAAAATTGATTTCGGAGATTGGATTTCTAAGAGAATCGTAATAAATGAAATTCACACATCTAATGAGTGCTGGTGAAATGTAGGTTTCAGTTTCTGTATGATAAAATTCAATATTTTCGTCCGGTGAAATTTGAGTACAAGTTATATTTATTATAGTGTAATCTTCTAAATCAAAAAGATCTTCAAAATGACCAATCTCATCATTTGCCAATTTTAGCTGTAAACTAATTCTAATTGGTAGTTTTATATTTTTAAAATCATCATATCCAAAAGCTCTTCGAGAAAATACTGTATTTAGCAGGTTTAAAAGGTTTGATTTCCCTAAGTTGTTCTCACCGACAATAAAGTTACATGAGTCTTCAAATGTAATTTCTATTGAATTTAAATTTCTATAATTGTCAACCGTTAAATGTTTTATTTTCATATGTTTGTAATTAAAATATGTAATTAAAAAAAAGAAAATATACTTCCAAATTTAAATTCCTAATTCTTTAATTTGTCAGATTTCAATAAAGTGTTGAAACTCTTTCAATATGCTAAATATCTTTTTAGCATGACCGCTAACGAATGGGACTATGCGCAGCTGGGGAATCGGAGTTACTAAATTTCCAACATACATCAAAGTTACAAAAAAAATGTACATTTGACATCGCTACTTACCCCCCCCCCAGTTGCGTATGAGCCCATGTTAGGTGCCGAATTTTATTGTGTAATTTCTGCACTCATTAAGTTTATGGGAGGAATTTCCTTTTTCTCTCCTCGCACAATTTCAATATTATTACGTTCAATTTCATTTGATATATGCATTTTGGATTTAATTAAATACTTATAAATCCCTTTACCTTGCCAAATTGAGAAAGTATAACGTCCTCTATCATCTAGTTCATTTATTTTATTAATTAGTTTTGTTGAACCATCATCTAATTTTCTATATAAAAAAACAGTAGCTATTTGAGCAGGATAATTATTAATTGTAACTTGACCAGTCAATGAAGCTTGAAGCCTTTTTGCAATTATTAAATAAATACAAAAAATAAAGCCAAAAATCGCATGAGGAATTGCGGCTGCACTCCAAACCATAAATTCCAAAGGTTTCGGAATTGCAAATATTGAATAACTAAACAAACCAACAATTATAGCTGATAGTATAAAGACTGTAAATATCCAATAAATATTTTTTGTTTTAATCGCCCTAAAATGGAAAATAAGGGTAAAAAAACCTGCAAATAAAGCAAAAATTAATTGATATAAATTCACTTTAGATTTTATAGGGCTAGGAAAAACAATCCAATGTTTACCCTCATTTGCTTTATCAAGTTTAATTTTATCAAAAGAATAAGTTTGTTTATCCCTTTTTATATACTTAAAATCTGAAACCCCAACTTCTGTTTCATTATATTCTTTAGGTAATTTAATTATGAGGTCTATAACTTTAATTGTAATAGGCATTTTAAACAGTTCTCTTTCTGGTTGAGATACATAAGGGAATGAATTGTTAAACTCAATTAATGACTTCCCCTCAGTATTTTCAATTAACTTATACCCATTTTTAATAGAAAATCGAATAATTGGATTTACTGGAGCAATAATTGAAATTATTGAATAACTTTCACCAATAGCAATAGCTGCAAGTTTTATATCAGGAGCAGAAACAAAACTATATTGTTCAGAGAGCTTAAATGGCAAAGGAAGTATAACCAATGAGAAGGATGAATTCTGCGATAATTTCGGGTGAATATCAAATGAATCCTTTTTTATACAAACATCAATGTTTGTATAAAGCTTCTCTTGAACATTTATAGTAATTTTGTTAGACGATTCAGCAAAAACGAAATTGTTAAGAGAGAGTATAATTAATAATGCTAAAATTACACTTCTCATATTATTACCTTATTTGAAATATGAACATCAAAAAAGTTAACAATGAAATGAATTGTATTGCCAATAATGGAATTATAATTCTCTCCAGCTTTTTTTGCTTATATAATGAATATGAAATATTTTGACTATGCCATATTAATCTTTCCATCTCAGGGTCATCATAATCATCCTTTTCTCGCTCCATGTAAAATCTATGATTACCAAAAAAAAATGGAAAATATTGAAAGATATAGAAAAGCCAAGCAGCTATATTAAATATAAAAGGAATTGAAACAAAAAGTCTTAACATATACATTAAGTCAAACCTTACTATTGATGTAGCCCAAAATAGTACAATAACTGTTGAAGCTAAAAGAAAAATCATAATTCTATTTTTTGAATTATTTATTTCCTTTTGAGATGTTTCAATCTCAAGAAGAACCTGTTGTAATGAAATTTTTTCTCTCATATTCTTGATTTTTAGTAATTCCTTAGAATATTGAACTCAAGCAGCGATTTTTAATTTGGCACCTAACATCTATGTATGTGCACTTTGTTTAATTTTCTACAAATCATATATTTATATCCTGTTGCAAAAAATTAAGCAGGTGCATATATCCAATTTATTAATTCTAAATTCATTTTAAAATTTTAATTAAATATCCAACTTATCCAAAGGATTTTTGATTTGATCAAATCCTTTGGTGGTGATATGTGTGTATATCTCTGTCGTTTTGCTGCGTCAAATTTAAGAAAATATCTTTTATATTAATGCCGTTTATGTTAATTAATTTGCGGTGTGATTTTTGAACTATTAAATAATGTGGAGTCTCCTCGCTAGCGCAGGTCTGCGACCTGTGCTTTATCCAGTTTTCATAAATCCCCCAACGTGCCGCACGATGCAATCGTGTGGCACGTTGAGCAATGTATATGAAATACCCATTTGTGAGGCAAGGCGGCTTTGTGCGATGCTGCGATATTCTATTTCGTCTTTGATTATTTCGCTCGGGTGAATGGGGAAATAAGGCGTGTATTTGTTTGCAGTTATTTTCATAATGTTTTTATTTAATAGCTACCAGCCGATACATTTGTTTAGGGTGGTTTGGCACATCCGGATACTTCAACTCTAATATCTTTGCTTCTAATAATGGCTTAAGATATAACTCTCGGAGATTCTTTCTGTCATTTAGTCCAAGAGCGTTACTGATATCTGCAAGTTTGCACTCTTCTTTTTCTTTAAAGAGGCTTAATAATTTGTGAGCTAAATCTTCCGATCCTATTATTTGAATAACTTGGGGGGTACTTGAGGGGTACTTGGGGGGTACTTGGGGGGTACTTGCAATTGCTTCGCTTCTTATTATAGTTACCATGATGCCACCCATCGTTGCTTCAAAGATCGGTGTTTTCAATCCTTCTTGTATAAATCCTTCTATGATTTTGGAAATGCCACGGCCCCAAGCTTCAATAAATCCTGCTTTGAAGAATATATCGGCAATGTTTTTGTTATAAGGTCTTGAGGGGTGCTTGCCTAGTAGGGTACCAATGGTGAAGCCTTCGGGTAAACGCCCTTCGTTCCATAATATTAGTTTGTCGTTATACACACTTAGCTGTATGGGGGCACCTGTATAATCTTTATGAATGATGCTATTGAATATTGCTTCACGTAAAGATTCTTCGGGAATTTCGAGAGATTCAATACGCTGAAGTCCTTCGTAGTGTATCGGGCTGATAAGGTACTTGGACTTTAGGATATCCATCACTTTATCGGCCATTTGCAGAATGTTTCCTTCAACGATATCTTGAAACATCAAATCGTCATCGCTTTTGCCAAATCGACCAATCTTAAATTGAACAAGAGGGAAGAAGCGAGAAGGACGTTTGGCGAAGAGCAATAACGTCGCATTCTTTAGCTTTCCTTCTTCGGTGACTAAGTCAAGATTCTGAAATACGGTTTGCAAATCATCATCGGCAATATTGTTGGCTACTCGTTTGGCTGAGGCTGCTTTCTTGAAAAAGTAGGCAACAGCGTCTTTGTCTATGTCATCAAAAGTAGCCCATTCACAAGGTAAGTCATCCCAAGTTCGGCCCAGGCGTTTCAATAGAAAATGCTGTAAGGCACTTCCGTTTAATTCTTGTTTGGTACTGCCGCTACGATAATGATATATTCCACGATAGGATATAGGTACGCTAGATGGTGAAACATTGATTTCAATATAGTCGTTGTCCTCCTCATTGAGTAAGTTGACATCTGCTACGATACCTAGATAATTGACTATTTTGTTTGGTATATCTTCCATTAGCTTTTTGGCATCCGGCACACCTACTACATGGCAGTCATCATCTATCCCAATATAGATTTTACCACCGGAAGCATTGGCAAAGCCACAAATCCATTTCAGATATTCATCCCTCCAACTTTGCTTATACTCTATATTCTGGCTTTCTTGCGTAATTTGATTCATCTTTCTTCTGTACTATTTTGTTCTTATTCTCCTTCTTCCACTTTCACTGCTCTCATAAACACTGTTTGGTTACCTCTGCCACGTGTACAAAGTACGCCTTTTTCTACAAATATCTTGAGTTCTTGCAATGCTTTATTTTTAAGTAATCCGGTAAGTTTGGTATATTCCGGGCGGGTGATAAATGCTTGTTCGTCGAGATATTTCTCCAGAAGTTCTTTGCGTTTCTCATCACTCATCTTGGATGATTTGCGGAAGCCGTATTGCGTACGCTCTAATGTTCCGTATAGATTCTGGCGGAACTTCTTTGAGGCACGGAAGTTCACATTGTCGAAATAGATGGAGGTGGAACGGATCTCTTTCTTATTGGATACTCCACGTCCTTTGATGCTTGGAGAGAAATAACCGATGTCGCCTAGCTCTACGGTGTAACCGTCTTTGAGATATTCTGCCATGACATCGGTTATTCCTATGATGGCACTTTTCACGTCTCCGGGTGTCAGGGAGGAAGCTCCTGTTATCCGTTCAATAAGTTTCTCCGTGCTGATGGTACCGCTTGATACGATACGTGGGTAAAGTAATTGTTTCTCACCGTCTCCTTTTGGATTCGGCTTCTCTACAAGGTCATACATTGCTGACATGGTCTATGTTGTTTTATTGTTAGTTAATACGTTATCTATCTGCTTTTAACGGAACGTCTAAGCAGTGATGATAAAAGAAGTAGGTGGTCACGCAGTTGTGTGACCATTATCCCTCAATTTTGTGATCATGGTCACACGTCTGCGTGATCATAGTACTGCAATTGCGTGACTATCTGCTTTTCACTATAAAGATACTTACTTTGTTTGAATAAAGCAACTAATAATCGTATAAAGTTGCCATAGCTTATGTATGCACTCTTTTTGTTCTCTACCACAAACGTGTGATGAAAATACCATATTTAGTGGATTTTATACTTCATTCACGTACGCTATCTTTGCAGTGTTGAAATTTATAATAATGAAAGGTATTTAGTTATGAAAAGAACGATAGGGAAAAAGATTGCAGGATTATTCATTCTACTACTTGTGGGTGGAACGGCTTTTGCACAGCAGAATAAGCTGTCTGGTACGGTGAGTGATGATAATGATGCCGCATTGCCGGGAGCAACCGTGCAGGTGGTTGGTACGAGTGTTGGCACGATTACTGATGGGGACGGACATTATTCACTGCGGTTGAATAAAGGAAGTTATACGCTGAAAGTAAGTTATATTGGGTATAAAGAGTTGCAAAAGAAGATTAGTGTTGAAGGAGCAGGAGATGTGGTGCAAAACTTTGTGCTCTATGCCGGTGAGGAATTAGACGAGGTGGTAGTAGTGGGATCGAGGGCGCATCCCCGTTCTCGCCTTGAGTCATTGGCGCCGATTGATGTGATTGACCGAAAGATTTTTAAAGAGGCTGCTCAGGTTAATCTGAATCAGTTGCTGAACTATGTGGTGCCTTCATTTAACTCGAACACGCAGGTGATCAGTGACGGAACGGATCATATCGATCCGGCTTCCTTGCGAGGATTGGGCCCTGATCAGGTGTTGGTGCTGATTAACGGTAAACGCCGACACACTACATCGCTGATCAATATTAACGGAACATTTGGTAAAGGTGCTGTTGGCACGGACTTGAACGCTATTCCTGTTGCCTCCATCAAGCGTATTGAAATCTTGCGTGATGGTGCTTCGGCACAGTATGGCTCGGATGCCATTGCGGGGGTGATTAATATTATTCTCGAAGATAATACGGCTGAGGGTAGGGTGGATTTTACTTCAGGAGGGTATCTTTCGAAAAACTCGGAAGGCACGTTAGACGGTGAAACGGTGCAAGCTAATGCCAATCTGGGCTTTAAGTTGGGCAAACAGGGTGGTTTCATCAACCTGAGTGGCTCGTATGATTTTCGTGATCCGACCAACCGCCAAAAGGAGTTTACAGGCACTATCTTTAAAGATTATAACTTCCCTGATCGCTATGCAAACCCTACGGGGGCGGATGTGACGGATGTGGAACTGGCTCGTTTGGGTAAAACCAGAGCGGACTATGTCTCTCGTATCGGTCAGTCAAAAAATAGGGGTGGGGCACTCTTCTTTAACTCTAGTTTGCCGCTAACGGAGCATGCGGAACTCTATTTTTTCGGAGGATTGAACTTTCGAAAGGGTGAATCGGCTGCTTTCCGTCGCCAGCCTGCACAGCTGAATCAAAACAGCGAGTATCTTTATCCTGACGGTTTCCTACCGTTAATTAATACCGACAATATAGATCAATCTCTATCAGCGGGTATCCGTGGCAAAAAGGGAGAATGGGACATTGACTTTTCAAATACTTACGGAAAAAACAGCATTGATTTCGTTACTTCCAACACGCTGAATGCTTCTTTGCTGGACGCATCTCCCACACGTTTTGAAGATGGTGGATATCGTTTTACGCAAAACACTACCAATCTGGATATTCATCGTCGTTTTGATCTGCTTTCAGGTCTTGATCTTTCATTTGGTGGCGAACATCGTTACGAGAATTACCAGATTATAGCGGGCGATGAGAACTCTTATCGTGACTATGGACGTGCAGTGAAGGTCGGTACGGATGCGAATGGAGATGATATTCTTGTTTCTGATATCAATGGAGATATCCAGACTTTGCAGTCGGCCGATGGTAAGAACTATGCGGGTGGTGCGCAGGCATTCCCCGGATTCCGTCCCGAAAACGCGATTAATGTATCTCGTTCTTCGGTAGCTGCTTATGTGGATGCGGAAGTGAACCTGACTCCTAAACTCTTGGCGGCGGGTGCGGTGCGCTTTGAGAACTATTCCGATTTTGGCTCTACGCTGAACTGGAAACTGGCGCTTCGCTATAAGTTGAATGATAAATGGGCACTGCGTGCAGCAGCTAGTACGGGCTTTCGTGCACCGTCACTTCATCAACGTTATTTCAGCGCTACTTCAAGCTTGTTCACTGACGGGGTGATCATTTCATCGGGAACTTTCCGCAACGATAGTCGCTTGGCTAACTTATTGGGCATTCCCGATCTCAAGGAAGAAAAATCATATAACTACAGTGCGGGCTTTACAGGACGTTTTGGCGATTTCAACCTCACTGTGGATGGTTATTTTATTCGCATAGACAATCGGGTTATTTACACCGGACAGTTTAAGGGTAGCAATGCGGCCGATGCTTCGGATCAAGACAAAGAGATTTATAACATTTTGAATCAGGCCGGAGCTTCCACTGCTCGTTTCTTTGCCAATGCCATTAATACTGAAACGAAAGGGGTTGACGTGGTACTTTCTTATAATAAAAAGGTAGGTCCGGGACTGTTTCGTGCTGACTTGTCGGGTACCTTAGTCAAAACAGCGATTGTGGGTGGTGTGCATTCTTCGGAATTGCTCGCAGGAAAAGAATCTTCTTATCTGGATGATGCCAGTCGCATCTATATAGAGTCCGCAGTGCCTCGAGTAAAAGGGAGTTTCTCACTTAGTTACTCTCCTTACAAATGGAATTTCTTGTTGCGCAATGTCTATTTCGGTGAAGTAGATGCCGCTACCAATACAGTGGCCGATCAGGAGACGTACGGTGCGAAGGTGGTGACTGATGCGGTAGTGGGGTATAACTTTACCAGAAGTTTCAAGCTTTCGGTAGGTGCCAACAATCTTTTTGATATTTATCCCGATAAGGCTACCGGAAGCAATGTGGGCGCAGGATATTTCGTTTATTCTCGTACCGGACAACAATTTGGCTTTAACGGGCGCTATGTATTTGGAAGAATTTCACTAACATTGTAACCGAAAACAATGTATTGTTACTCTCTCTTTAATATTTAGATAAGGATGAAAAAAATAGTTTTATTAGTGAGCTTGGTGTTCGTCAGTTTGGCGAATGTCCTTGCTCAGGATAATCGATTGATTGGTATTGCAGATACGTATTACAATGGTGAAACGAGTGTGCCTCGAGCCTATATTGATGCTGTGTTGCGAGCCGGAAATATTCCGGTATTAATTCCTTTTATGGAAGATGAAGCCCGTTTGAAGAAACTGATAGGAACGTTGGATGCGGTGATCTTACCCGGAGGTGAAGATGTGGATCCGGCACGCTATCGTGAAAAGCCTTCTCCAAAGCTTGGGGAAGTGAACCTCCCTCGTGATTCGTTTGATATGGCTGTCATCAAGCTGACTGTGACGCAACATATTCCTCTTGTGGGCATTTGTCGCGGTATGCAGGCCATTAATGTTTACTTTGGCGGAACGCTATATCAGGACTTGCCGTCAGAATATGATGTGAAGAATGTTGCGCATCGGCAATCGCTGCCAAAGGCTATTGGCACACATACCATCTATGTAACTCCAAAATCGTACCTTGCCCGCATCAGTGGACAGGATTCTTTGCAGGTAAACAGCTTTCATCATCAGGCAGTGAAGGATGTAGCTCCCGGATTCAAAGTTACGGCTCGAGCTACCGATGGAGTAATAGAAGCTTTTGAATCGGAGAAATATGGGGTGATTGCCGTGCAATTTCATCCCGAAGGTTTGGTAATGGGCAACGATTCTGCAATGGTACAATTCTTTCGTTCTATTCCTGTAAAGCAATAAGGGACTTAAAGCCAAAGCGACATGTTCGTATGCTGTTGTAAAATTGCAGCGGCATACGGAATATGCCGCTGACTAAAAGGCTTTCTTACATCTTAAAAGACTATTATATCTCGCAAGAGGGCGCCTCGGTAACACTGCCATAACGGTGGTATTCGAACGAGATGCTTTGCTCTTTGAGGTAATGTAATAGTTCCACCCGCCCTTCTTTTACAGGTTTAGTGGTATCAATGTATTTCTGGATTTTTGCTGCTCTCTCATGCATTTCCATCGGAATATTGGGCGAGCAGGTGCGTATGCGTTCAAATAGATGCATACTGTCCAGAAACTCTTCGTAGGATTTTTCTTCAACGAAAAGGCCTGAGCCTTTTAGCTGAGCAATTCGCTCATCCCCTGGTGTTACACTTATTGTCGGCATAGCTCCGGCTAATTCGCATGCTTGAAAAAACATTGTGGCATCATCTGCGTCGTCATCAGGAAATAGCCTCAGTACGACGCTATCAACAGGGATGTATTGAAACAGGTTTTGTTCTCCATAAAGTTTGCTCATCTCTTTGAATGGAAAAAACTCTTTTTTGAACGCTTCCTTATAATTATCCAGAAATTTATCCTTTGCTCCCTTATCGGCGATGTTTACGAAAGAGGTGCAATAGTTGGGGCCTCCGGCTTTTTGTCCGCCACCAAAGGCAGACAACTTCATGCCACCGAAGGGCTGACGGTTGACAATAGCACCTGTGATGCCTCGATTGATATAGAGATTGCCTGCTTCTATCCTCCTTCTCCAAAGTGCTTGTTCGTTTTCATCCAAACTCTGTAGACCGGAGGTAAGTCCATAGTCGAGACTGTTCACCAACCGAATGCCTTCTTCTAGATTCTCGATACAGACAACGCTAAGCATGGGGCCGAATAGCTCTGTGGAGAAGGAATAACTTCTCGGTTTCACTCCCCATTTGATGGTAGGGGCAAGGAGGTATTTCTTTTCGTCGAGGAAGTGGGGGGCAACCAACCACTCTTCGCCGGATTCGAGTGTGAAAGCTTTCAGCAGTTTTTCATTGTTGTTGGTAATCATTGGGCCTACTACACTGCCCGGATTCCATACGCTGCCTACCTGCATACTGGTAGCGGCGTCAATCAACTTCTCTTTGAATGAAGGATCCTCGTACACCGATCGTTCAACCAGCAGCAGCGAACAAGCGGAACATTTCTGCCCGGCATTGCCAAAGGCGGAAGTCACCACATTCATGATAGCGTGATCTCTGTCTCCCGATGCAGTGAGAATGATTGCATTCTTGCCTCCTGTTTCGGCTGATAGGGGTGTTGCCGGATTGGCTTTAGCGATGCTGAGCGCAGTCTCCGTGCCACCGGTGAGAATGATGTGCTTTATCTGTGGTGCTGTGGTCAGTACTTTGAGCGCCTCTCTGTCCGCAATCACTACCTGAAGTGCTTCTTTAGGCACGCCTGCTTCCCAAAAGGCCTGAGCAAACATCCATGCCACAGGTGCTGCTACGGTGGCAGGTTTCAGAATGACGGTGTTGCCACCGGCCAGTGCTGCTGAGACGCCGCCAATAGGAATGGCGCAAGGGAAGTTCCACGGAGAGATCACCAGGATTGTTCCCTTTGGAGTGATGCTCGTATTCTCTAGCGCCTCGAATGCCTTCATTGAAGTGGGGTAGAAGCGGGCAAAATCTATCCCTTCGGATACTTCTACATCGCCTTCCGTAACGGTTTTGCCCGTTACGGCACACATGCAACCGATTAAGTCGCCCCGCATCTCGGCTAAGTGATTGGCTGCCGCATACATTATCTCATGACGCTTGGCCAGAGTCGTCTGTCGCCAACCTGTGGGATCGGCATCGGCAATGGCGATAATCTTCTTTATCTGTTCGGTGTCGGCCTGAGACATTTCGCAAATTCTCACTTCGTCGTTCTGGCAACGATCCAGGTAAACATGCCTCTTCTCGGTAATCACTGTCTCAGCTCCTATCTGTAAGGGCAGGATGAACGGTTCTTCTTCTTTTCCTTTTTTCCATTTGCGGATAATGCCTTCTACCCATTGTTGATTTTGAGGCAAGTCGAAATCGGTATCCGGTTCGTTGATGAATTCATCGGCCGGAGCTACAGGAACATAAGGCTTGTTGCGATCTTGCGTTCGGGTAGGAGCGTGCGTAATGTTATCTTTCATTCGATAAGCCTCTTCGAATTGCTTTTCTAAGAAAGTCCAGCTCTTGCTGCCCGGTGTCAGATTGAAAGAATAGGAGAGAAAGTTTTCGGGGCCCGTGTTTTCGTCGAGACGGCGAACCAGATAGGACACTGCATTGAGAAAATGTTCATCTTTCACTACCGGCGTGTAGAGAATGACCCGATTACCTAATTTGGATTGCGCCCGCCAAAGATGATTGGCCATACCTTCGAGCATCTCGAAAGTCATATATTGCGTTGAGCCGTACTTCTGGCTCAGCAAGTAGGCATAAGCAATGGTGAAAAGATTGTGCGAAGCCACTCCTATGTGGAGGCAAGCAGCATTCTCTGCTAGCAAACCTCTCTCGAGCAGATGTAGATAATTGGCATCCACCTCTATCTTAGAAGTACGTATGGGGTTAGGCCATCCGCGAAGGGAGGAAGTGACACTCTCCATTTCGAGATTACAACCTTTCACCAAGCGCATCTTTACAGGAGCACCCCCTTGAGCCACTCTCTCCTTCGCAAACTCGAGGAGCTCGGTTTGGAAGCCGTAAGCATCCGGCAGATAGGCTTGTATCACAATTCCGGCTGAATAGTCCTTAAATTCCGGTTTGCTAAGTACCTCTTTAAATAGACGCATGGTGAAGTGAGTATCTTTGTACTCCTCCATGTCCAGATTGATGAACTTGGGTTTAGCTACTCCGTTCTCGTCTACATAAGGAAAGTCGATGGCTTTTTGATAGAGTGCAGACATACGATTAACGAGTTCAGGAAAGCTTTCTTTATAGTTTAGCGCATGCGTCTGCGCATATATTCCTGATATTTTTACGGAGATATAATTGATATCGGAAGATTCGAGTGCCTCTAGATAATGTAAATAGCGATGGTCGGCTTCTTTGTTTCCCAGCACTACTTCACCGAGCAGATTTACGTTCTGCCCGATCTTCTGATGAAAGCGTTTGGCCAAATGTTTGGTTAACTTGGGGCGTGCCTCGTTGATGATTACTTTGGAGGTATCCATCCGGAGGCGCTTCTTGATAATAGGGATGGCTATCGTGCTAAAATAGTATCCGAAGGAATGATACATTTTGAATAAGAAGGTATCTCTCTTATTTAGAAATTCGGGTATGCCATATTTTTCTATGAGGATATTGATGCGTTTGGCAAGTTTTTTATTATCACGAATTTGTGACGATTCATCGAGCATTTTAGATAAGAACGCTTTGTCGCCCGGGCGTTGAACCATGGTTGCATACTTGTGTTGCTCTTTGCGCTCTTCATCGGTCATCATCTCTTCGCATTGGGCATGAAGCTTCAATACCCAATCTTGTACTTCTTGTATAGTGGGATTATTCATAATGATTTATGTTTTTAATAAGTGAAACGAAAAAAGATTTCTATCTCATCGATTAAAACATAAATGTGGTGGGGCTAAATTGTACGGCTCTATAGCGATGCAAGGTTTGCAATGCCTGCTGTGAGAACCTGTTAAAGAGTAAATACTGTTTTTCCATAACTCAAAAAGATGCGTTATAAAGTATGCTTCTTGGCAAATATATGAATATATACTGAATAACAAATCAATTTGAGTCTAATTTTGATGAATAATCGGCAAAAAGAAGAATTTAAAAGAGGGTGTCAGCTTTTGATGCACCCTCACTCCTTATTTAAATAGTATTAATATTAATACTATTTAAATGCTTTATTCTTTTAATGTAGTATTAATATTAATACTATTTAAATGCTTTATTCTTTTAATGTAGTATTAATATTACTACCTTTGTGATGTCTGATAATAGCGTAAAAATGAAAAAGTATAAGGTTAAGGAGGTTCTTAAATTGCTTGAGGAAAACGGTTGGATTTTAAGTTATACAAAAGGAGATCACAGGCAATTTAAGCATCCTACACAAAGCGGAAAGGTCACCGTAAGAGGAAAACCAAGCGAGACGCTAAGTCAAGAGTTATTGAATAGTATCTGGAAACAGGCAGGGTGGAAATAATCACCCGCCATTAAATAAAAAGCAGTATGGGAAAAGTTGAAGCGTTTATTAGTTGGAGCGGACGCAATTATTGTGTTGGCAACGGAAAACAGGTTGAAGGCTGCATTGTTGTTACTGATAAAACATTTGAAGGTGCAAAGGCAGCTTTTAAAGAGGCACTACAATTTCATATCGAGGGAATGCTTCAGGATGGCGATGGTGTTCCTGAATGGTTGCAAAAAGGAGACTATGAAATTGAATTTATACTGGAAACGTCTGCGCTACTTCGCAGTTGTGAGAAGTTTACGTCTATTGCGGCTATTGCACGAGCTTCGGGCATTAATGAAAGGCAGCTTAGTCATTATGCCAATGGGCTTAAGAAGCCACGGCCGGAGCAACGCAAACGTATTGTAGATGGGCTACATAAAATAGGAGAAGAGTTTTTGTCAGTTGTGTAGCTGCTGTTAATAAAGGGTGTGTCAAAACTGACACACCCTCATTTCTCGTTATATAAATCTTGCATCAACAGTCCGGCGATGGTAAAGCCAAAGATGGCTGTACTGTGTGCCAATGTTCCATTGATACGGGCTTTCAGACTGCACCATTCATGGTTTACTAAGTCAGGATCACCCGGGCCGTTCTTTGCTTTGGGACAAAGGCACTGTTCGGTACCGCACGATGAATTTCCGCCTTTGTTCTCGAGTAATTCTTCACTAAACACGCATAGGAATTTCTTAGAAGGTCGTTCCCCTTTCTTTAGCTTATTGCGAAGAGCTCTTGCCAACGGGCAACCGATTACCTTCCAAAACTCGGCTACCTTAATCTTTGTAGGATCCATTTTTAGTGCGGCTCCCATGGAAGAAAATAAAACGGCTTTGGTTTTAGTGGCGGTGCGAATGAGTTCGGCTTTGTTTTCGAGGCTATCTATGGCATCAATGATGTAGTCATATTCATCTAAGTGAAAAGAGTCCGACGTTTCGGCACTATAGATTTGTTGCAAAGCATTAATCTCTGCTTTTGGGTTGATCTCGAGCAAACGGGTTTTGAGAGCTTCTACCTTTACCTGTCCTACTGTTTTTGTTGTCGCCATCAGTTGGCGGTTTATGTTCGTTACGCAGATGCGGTCAGAGTCTACTATCGTTAAGAGGCTGATGCCCGATCGGACAAGGCTCTCGGCACACCAACTACCCACGCCGCCTACTCCAAAGATGATCACTTTTGTGTTGGCAATCTTGCTCATCAAGTCATTGCCTAATAATAATTCTGTTCTTTTAAAAATACCCTTTTCCAGTCCCATAGGTTACTTCTTGCTTATTTTAAGGCTGCAAAAATACAATAAATATTTTGAATAGAAATCGGCAGATACAAGTTCGTGTATGCCGGCCTGCTTTTCAGGTGCTATACATCGATCGTGTATTTGCCGATTATTTCTTTTTCCACTAGGCTTATACTAAGACTTCTTGTGGAAAGAGGCAGTTAGAAATCGAAGTTATCAGGATGAGAACCTAAACGTAGATTCTTGTCCAGGCTGTTTATCTGCTTCATTTGTTCCGTTGTGAGAGTGAAGTCAGTAGCGCTCAGATTCTCAATTAATCGGTCTTTGTGTACCGATTTAGGTATCACAATAACTCCGCGTTGAAGATTCCAGCGTAAGACCACTTGAGCAGCAGACTTGTTATAGGTTTTAGCAATGTCAAGAAGAGCTTGGTCAATCAATAGATCTGTTTTGCCCGCACCTAGCGGCCCCCAAGCTTCCGGATAAATACCTTTTCCTTTGCAATATGCGATAACAGCCTCTTGCGTGAGATAAGGGTTGCACTCTATCTGATTGACCGCAGGTACCACTTCGGCAACTTGCAATAAATCGTCAAGATGATGAGGCTGATAGTTGCTCACACCAATCACTTTGGCTTTGCCGCTTTTATAAACCTCTTCCATCTTTTTCCATACACTTACATACGTTTCTTTGACCGGCCAGTGAACCAAGTATAAGTCGACATAGTCCATTCCCAATCTTTTCAGACTGGCATCTATTGCTTCCGCTACTCTGCCCGACCGTTGGTCATCATTCCATAGTTTGCTGGTTAAGAAAATCTCTTCTCGCGCTATACCGGAATCTTTGATAGCCTTTCCTACAGCCTCTTCGTTTCCGTAAATCATAGCAGTATCAATATGTCTGTAGCCTAAAGATAAAGCCAGTTCTATCGTTTTATAAGCAATCTCCGCATCATCTATTCGCCATACGCCAAGGCCTATGGAAGGAATGTTTACTCCGTTGTTTAATGTAAATGTCTCCATAATCTTTTCTGTATTATTTCTAATGGAACAAATAATTAAACCCGCTTGTTCTATAACGATTGAATGATTTGATCTAAATGCTCTTTATATACTTTGTGATAGTACTCTATGTCGGGCGCTTTCATTATATCATAAAAATGGAAACTCTCAAGCTGGCTCATGCCAATGAAGGCATTCATCTTATGAAAGCCGAACATGACACCTTCATCAACGCTGTGCTGCTGAAAGAACTCATCTTCGAGTGTGAAAGCTTCCAACGGAGCATTCCACGTTGTGGTGAGCATGTACTTTTTGCCTTGCAATAATCCGCCTTTACCATAATTTCTTTTGGGATTTGCTGAACGCCTGCCGTCACTAAAGTATATCCCGTTTTGATGTCCCGCTGTCAGCACCTCATCAAAGAATCTCTTGAATTCATTGGGTATCTGGAACCACCAGATCGGGGTATGGTAAATAACCAGATCAGCCCATACATATTTAGTAACTTCTTCTTCCGGACTATATCCCTGATTTATATCCGTGTATTTAATCTCGTAGTTCCCAAGACTATTAAAATAATCAATAGTCCATGAGGAAAGAGTTTTATTGAATTCTCCACCTGAGTGGGCAAACTTTGGTGCCCCGTTTATTACATAAATTTTCTTCATCTTTTTATCTCATTTTGTTTATGCTGCAAAATTACATAGATTATTCGCATAAATAAAATAATATAATTCATATATTTGCATCATAATTATGATAGATATAGAATATGGTTAATTTTGAATGGTTTAGAACTTTTAAAGCTATCTACGAAACGGGTTCACTCACTTCGGCGGCAAATAAATTATATATTTCCCAACCCGGAGTGAGTCTGCATCTGAATTCTTTGGAAGCTCATATTGGCTATAAGTTGTTTGATAGAGGTACACGCAAGATGTTGCCTACCGAACATGCTAAGATTCTCTATAATGCAATTGTTGATCCGGTGAAGCAATTGGAAACAGCGGAAAAACATTTCTTCAGGAATTGTGCATCCAACCGAGTAGGTATCAGTATTGGCATGTGTTTTGAAACTTTTCAGTTTGTGTTGGAACCTTATATAAGTGAGTTGCCGTTTAATTTAATATCCAGGTTTGGCGACTATCAGGAGATGCTTAGTTCCCTTGATAAGGGATTACTCGATTTTGTGATAACTCCGCAGAAAGATGATTCACTGAATGTATCTTATACACCTTTTTCAAAAGAACAGTTGATATTAGTTGCCGGTTCGAGGAATAACGTTTCGGAGTTTAAAGCAATAGCAGCACAAGCTGACATCAAAGCTTGTGAGAGGTGGCTAAATGCACAGACGTGGTTTGGAACAACAGGCGATATGGAGCATCTTAGGAACTTTTGGTTGCACAACTTTAAGAAGCGGGCTGAATTTGAGCCGAGTTACATTGTTCCTAATCTAAGTTCGATCATTCGTTGTATCTCTGGTAAGGAAGGGTTTGCCGTTATTCCTGACTTTTTGGGCAGAAAGGAATTGGAGAATGGTACTATTCAACTTGTTTGGGAAGGAACTTCCCCTCTTATTAATATATTATATTTTGTGCAACGAAAGAAAACCATCTATGCAAAGGAAATAGCTCTTTTACAAGATATTTTCAGCAGGGAGATGGCTCATTCTTTGGATGTTTAAGTGATTAATCTTCGAACATGCGGCTTCTGGCTAGCATGCATGCTCCTACGATTCCTGCCCGGTCTTTCAGTTTTGAAGTCATGATGACCGAGTCTTTGTTGACCAGGTTTAAAGAGTATTTCCGAATAGCTGTTTTGATAGGCTGAGTAATATAATCTTCTGTTAGTGACAGAGTGCCACCAATAATGACCAGTTCCGGATTGAATATGTTAATCAGTCCTGCAATCTGTTTGCCCAGCTTTTGCCCTATCTCCTCAACGATTTCGATACATAGCACATCTTCTTTGGCAACTGCTGAAATAATCTCATCGAGCGTTAACGGGTTTTCGTTTTCTGTTGCCACTCGTTCTGTTAGAATTGAATTCTCGCCATTTCGCACTCGTTCGAGCAAAATTCGGTGAAGTGCAGCTCCCGACGCCTCCGTTTCCAGACAACCTTTCTTGCCACAGTGACAGATAATCTCATTATCGAATGTGTTGACGTGTCCGAACTCTCCGGCAAAGCCCGATTTTCCATTATACACCTTCCCGTCGATGATGATGCCAATCCCAATGCCCCAACTTACGTTGACGAAGATGATGTCCTTTTCTCCCTTTACACATCCTTGCATGTATTCACCGTAAGTCATCGCACGTGTATCATTGTCTATGGTAACCTTGTATTTAAACTTTTCGGTCAGTACCTCGGCAAGTGGACGTTCTTCAAAATTAAACAGGCTGAAGCTATATCCGGACTCAGGATTCACACGCCCAGAGATATTGAAGTTGATATTTAAAATCTTCTCCTTATTAATAGTTAGCTTTTTGATGAAGTTTAGGACAATCTTGCATAATTCGTTCATTCCTTCAATAGAGTTTTCAAGCTTATAAGGAATGTTCATTTTAAGCTCCACCATATCACCTTTGAAGTTGATGATGCCTATGTTGATAGCGAACTTTTTAATATCAACTCCGATGAAGTAGCCTGACTCCGGATTTAACCCATATAAACTCGGGTGCCTGCCTCCACTTGTTTCAAGCTTTCCATAGTCATTAAGATAGCCGTCTTCGCACATTTCGCCAATGAACTTAGTGACGGTGGGCACACTCAAGTCCAGCTCTTTCGATAGATCCGTTATGGTAGAACTGCCATTATATATATAATGTGTAATGATGCGCTTTTTGACAAGTGCATTTTTAGATCCTATTTCTATTTCTTTGAGGAATTGTTGGTTCATAACTTAATTTATTGTGCGTTTTATGCAAATATACCAAATAATTTTAATAATCCTCCTTTTTGATATCATTTTGTTTATTTGTGGAAGCTCTATCTGTCTCTTAAATGCCGCTAATTGTTGCAGATGAAAAATTTCTATTCTTTTAGAATCCTTGTTTTGAGCTAAATAAGGAGGGTTTTATAAACACAACTAATAAAATTGCACTTATATAATAAAATAATTTATTATTTATTGCTTATTTAATAAAAGTGTGTATATTTGCATTTGAAGAAACACCTTAATACTTTACTTATTTTAATAGAAGATATGAAAAAACGTTTTTTGTTATACCTGTTCTTAATGATCTTTGTGTTCCCAAAGATTGATGCTCAAGAATGTGTTGATATTTTAGTTGTAGGTGGCGGTGCTAGTGGCGTTGCTGCAGGCATTCAATCAGCTAGAATGGGGACTAAAACCTTGATTCTGGAAGAAACGGAATGGCTTGGTGGGATGTTGACATCGGCAGGGGTGAGTGCTATTGATGGCAATTACAACCTCCCCGCTGGTATTTGGGGCGAGTTTAAAGACGCTTTGGCTGTCTATTATGGCGGACTTGATTCACTAAAAACAGGATGGGTAAGTAATGTTTTATTTGAACCTTCAGTTGGAAATAAGATATTGCACCAATTAACAGCCAAAGAAAAAAGGCTGAAGGTATGGATGCAATCGACAGTAAAATCGGCAATTCGTAAAGATGGCTTTTGGAAAGTTTATGTGAACAGAGGACAGAGCACTAAATTGGTACAGGCTAAAATCATAATAGATGCAACAGAACTTGGAGATATAGCTAAGTTGTGTGGTGTTAAGTATGATGTAGGTATGGAAAGTCGTAAGGAAACAAATGAATCGGTAGCTCCAGAAACTTCAAATGATATTATTCAGGATATTACATATGTAGCTATCCTAAAAGATTATGGTAAAGATGTAACGATTCCTTGCCCAAAAGATTATGATCCAAAAGAATTTGCATGTTGTTGTGTTAATCAATTGTGCACACATTCTTTAGAACCTAATAATAGATGGTCAAAAGAGAAGCTGATTTCTTATGGCAAATTGCCGAATAATAAGTATATGATTAATTGGCCTATGGAGGGGAATGATTTCTATGTTAATCTTATAGAGATGTCTCTAGGCCAAAGGCAAGAAGCATTGAAGTTGGCTAAAAAACATACAATGAACTTTATTTATTTTATTCAACATGAATTGGGATACAAAACCTTAGGATTGGCAGATGATGAATATCCTACTGCAGATAAGCTTCCTTTTATACCTTATCATAGAGAATCTCGTCGTATTCATGGACTTGTACGCTTTACTTTGAATGACGTGACAGATCCATATACTCAACCTCAGAGCTTATACAGAACAAATATAGCTGTGGGAGATTATCCTGTGGATCATCATCATAATCATTATAATGGTCAAGAAAAGCTTCCTAATTTGCATTTTCATCCAGTGCCTTCTTTTGGTTTACCTTTGGGAACTTTAATTCCCAAAAATGTAGAGGGGCTTATTGTTGCGGAGAAATCAATATCAGTTTCTAATATAATTAATGGTACTACGCGTTTACAACCGGTGGTAATGCAAATAGGCCAGGCGGCTGGTGCTTTGGCTTCTATAGCCATTAGTAAAAATGTGAAAATAAAGGATGCTGACGTTCGAAATGTGCAGAATGCCATACTTAATGCGAAAGGTTATTTACTACCTTATCTGGATGTTGATGTAAATCACCCATCATTTAAATCTTTTCAAAGAATTGGTTCAACTGGTATATTAAAGGGGGTAGGAAAAAGTATTGGCTGGTCTAATCAAACCTGGTTGAGAGCGGATACCGTGTTATTATCTTCCGAACTAAAGGGCTTAAAAGAAGTATATCCTATGTTTGACTATAAAATGAAAGAAAACGAACCCATAACTCTACAAGAAGCTATTGATATATTGGGAGAGATAGTGATGGAGACAGGCTTAGAACTGTCTAAAAAGGATCTATTTGATAAAGCTGCTGAAATATGGGAAAAGTTCGGATATGGAAAATTTGATCTTCAAAAAAATATTTTAAGAGGAGAAATGGCTGTTTTAATAGATCAATTATTGGATCCTTTTGATAATGTAAAAGTTGATATGGCTGGTCAATTCATTCAATAAGATATAATATGGAAACAAATGATCGTAGAGACTTTTTGAAGAAAGCGGCTTTGGCAGGAGTTTCTGCTTTAGTAGCCCCTTCATTATTTGGATTGGATACACCAGAGAACGTAGTAAGTCCTGCTAACTCTCACGTTTTATCAGGAAGTAAACTGATTGTTCCTCCTAATAAAGGGCTGAAGATATCCGGTACTTTTCTCGATGAAATATCCCATGATATTCCTCACCAAAACTGGGGAGAGAAAGAATGGGATCTGGATTTCCAGCACATGAAGCACATTGGCATTGATACAGTGATCCTTATCCGTTCGGGCTATCGCAAGTTTATGACGTATCCTTCTAAGTATCTTTTGGGAAAAGGATGCTATATGCCTTCTGTCGATTTAGTGGATATGTATCTTCGTCTTGCAGAGAAATACGGGATGAAATTCTATTTTGGTCTGTATGATTCTGGTAAATACTGGGATACCGGTGATTTAAGTTGGGAGATAGAAGATAATAAATATGTGATTGATGAAGTCTGGAAAAACTACGGTGAGAAGTATAAGAGCTTTGGCGGCTGGTATATTAGTGGAGAGATTAGTCGTAAGACTAAAGGAGCCATTGGTGCTTTTCGTGCGATGGGCAAACAATGCAAAGATGTATCTGGTGGTCTGCCCACATTTATCTCTCCTTGGATTGACGGAAAAAAAGCTGTATTGGCCAGCGGTTCTAAATTGACTAAAACAGATGCCGTTTCGGTACAAGAACACGAAAAAGAATGGGGAGAGATATTCTCCGGAATTTCTGATGTTGTTGATGCATGTGCTTTCCAAGATGGACAAATTGACTATGATGAATTGGATGCTTTCTTTGAGGTTAATAAAAAATTGGCTGATAAATATGGAATGCAATGCTGGACAAATGCTGAATCTTTCGATCGCGATATGCCGATTAAATTCTTACCTATTAAATTTGATAAACTCAGAATGAAGCTTGAAGCCGCTCAAAGGGCAGGTTACGATAAAGCGATAACCTTTGAATTCTCTCATTTTATGAGTCCGCAATCGGCTTATTTACAAGCCGGTCATCTTTACGACAGATATAAAGAATACTTTCAAATAAAATGATGCAGATGAACTCACAAGTTAACACGGGATATTTAATCTTTCTGTCTGTAGTAGCTGCATTGGGAGGCTTCCTGTTTGGATATGACACGGCTGTAATTTCCGGAACGATTGCTCAGGTTACTACTCTTTTCCATCTGGATGCTATGCAACAAGGCTGGTATGTGGGTTGCGCTTTGGTAGGATCTATCATTGGAGTCTTATCTGCCGGAGTTTTAAGTGATCATATTGGTAGAAAGAAGACGATGCTTATTTCTGCTATCTTATTTTCCGCTTCCGGCATAGGTTGTGCTTTATGTTCTAATTTCGACCAGCTGGTTGTTTATCGTATTATTGGTGGAGTAGGAATAGGTGTTGTTTCCATTATCTCACCATTGTATATATCCGAAGTTTCTGTACCGCAATATCGGGGCCGATTGGTTTCTTTGTATCAATTAGCAGTAACAGTTGGTTTCTTAGGTGCTTACCTAATGAACTATCAGTTAATGTTATGGGCTGAAACGGGAGTTATTTCGGGTACTCCACTACTCGATAAAATCTTTGTTTCAGAAATATGGAGAGGCATGCTTGGGATGGAATCATTACCGGCTGTATTCTTTTTCCTTATCATTTTCTTTATACCTGAGAGTCCACGTTGGCTCATCCTAAAAGGCCAGGATACAAAGGCGAACAATATTCTTGTTCGTATCTATAATTCAGTGGGAGAAGCTAAAAATCAAGTAGGTATCACCCGTCAGGTTGTTGATGCTGATACAAAATCAGAATGGTCGTCGTTGATGAAACCGGGTATTTTGAAGGCTGTTGTGATAGGTGTGTGTATAGCAATATTGGGCCAGTTTATGGGCGTGAACGCTGTACTCTATTATGGACCGACAATCTTTGAAAATGCAGGTCTTTCCGGTGGTGATTCTCTTTTCTATCAAGTTCTTGTCGGGCTTGTCAATATGCTCACTACAGTTCTTGCAGTGTTCATAATAGATAAGGTGGGAAGAAAGAGCCTTGTGTATTATGGCGTTTCGGGAATGATACTCTCATTATTGCTAATTGCTTTTTATTTTATGGCAGGCGAATCGATGGGTATCCCGAATGTTTTCTTATTAATATTCTTTCTCTTTTATATATTCTGTTGTGCCATATCCATTTGCGCAGTGGTATGGGTGTTATTATCAGAAATGTATCCTATAAAGGTAAGAGGCTTGGCCATGTCTATAGCCGGATTTTCTTTATGGGTGGGTACTTATCTCATCGGACAGTTGACCCCCTGGATGCTCCAAAATCTTTCCCCCGCCGGAACATTCATTCTGTTTGCTGTGATGTGTATCCCATACATGCTGATCGTCTGGAAGTTTGTACCTGAGACTACCGGAAAGTCTCTTGAAGAAATTGAAAAATATTGGACTAAATAAATCGACCTTAATCGTATAAATACAAATTAAATGATGGTTTTTAAAGAATTGGCGGCACAGTACAAAACTGAGTTGCTTGACGGAGTCTTACCTTTTTGGCTCAATAATTCTCAGGATAAAGAGTTTGGAGGCTATTTTACTTGCCTTGACAGAGACGGTAGTGTATTCGACACAGACAAGTTTGTGTGGTTGCAAGGGCGTGAAGTTTGGATGTTCTCAATGCTTTACAATAAAGTGGAAAAGCGGAAAGAATGGTTGGACTGTGCTGTTCAGGGAGGAGAGTTTCTGAAGAAATTTGGTCATGATGGGAATTATAATTGGTACTTCTCTCTTGATAGAGAGGGACGGCCCTTGGTGGAGCCATACAATATCTTCTCATATACCTTTGCTACAATGGCTTTCGGGCAATTGAGCCTTGCCACGGGCAATCAGGAATATGCAGATATCGCAAAAAAAACCTTTGAAATTATTCTTTCGAAAGTAGAGAACCCGAAAGGCAAGTGGAACAAGTTATATCCGGGCGCACGTGATCTGAAGAATTTTGCATTGCCTATGATCCTTTGTAATTTAGCATTGGAGATTGAACATCTACTGGATGAAGACTACTTAAAGCAGACTATCGAAACATGCATACACGAAGTGATGGATGTTTTCTATCGTCCTGAATTAGGGGGAATTATTATTGAAAATGTAACGACCGACGGTCAGTTATCCAATACTTTTGATGGACGGTTGGTTAATCCCGGCCATTCCATTGAAGCTATGTGGTTTATCATGGATCTGGGTAAGAGGCTGAATCGCCCAGATTTGATAGAAAAGGCTAAAGACATCACCTTGACCATGGTAAAGTATGGTTGGGATGAACAGTATGGAGGCATCTTCTATTTCAAAGATCGTTTAGGTTGTCCTCCTCAACAGCTAGAATGGGATCAAAAACTATGGTGGGTACATATCGAGACCCTTATTTCGTTGCTGAAAGGTTATCAACTAACCGGTTCACAGGAATGTTTGGAATGGTTTGAGAAAGTACATGATTATGTATGGACTCATTTTAAAGATCCTGATTATCCCGAATGGTTCGGTTATCTTGATAGAAGAGGAGAGGTGCTATTACCCTTGAAAGGTGGCAAGTGGAAAGGATGTTTCCATGTACCCAGAGGGTTGTATCAGTGCTGGAAAGTGCTGGAAGAACTGTAACATAACATACTTAAATTTAAATTTTATGATGAATGAACGACGAAATTTTTTAAAAGGTGCTCTTACTACGTGTTCTTTACTGATTGGAAATAAATTATTTGCTTCCTCTGAAAAACTATTTTCACCTTTTGAGAATGAAAGATCTGAGACCTTTGATTATTTTGCAACTCCTAATGCAATGAAGGGCATACCGATTAAGGCGACTTTTCTGGATGAAATAAGTTGGGATATCCCTCATCAAAACTGGGGCTTCAAAGAATGGGAGTGTGATTTCAAAGCAATGAAAAAAATGGGAATTAATACCGTTGTTTTAATTCGTGCAGGTTTAGGAAAATGGATTTCCGCACCTTTCCAATCATTGCTAAAAAAAGAAGATGTTTATTATCCTCCTGTGGATTTGGTAGAAATGTTTCTCCGATTATCTGACAAGTACGGGATGGCCTTCTATTTCGGGATGTATGATTCTGGGAAATATTGGCAGGAGGGCTTATTCCAAAAAGAAATAGATTTGAACATGAATTTGATCGATGAAGTATGGAAGAAATATGGTCATCATAAATCTTTTCAAGGCTGGTACCTTTCGCAAGAAATAAGTAGAAGGACGAAGAATATGTCGAAAATTTATGCTGAGGTTGGGAAGCATGCAAAGGCCGTATCAAATAATCTTCCAACACTCGTTTCTCCATACATCCATGGTGTTAAAACAGATCAGGTTATGTCTGGAGGAGATAAACCTCTTTCTGTAAAAGAACATGAAGAAGAATGGAACGAAATTTTATATAATGTAAATGGCGCTGTTGATATTATGGCGTTTCAAGATGGTCAGGTTGACTATCATGAATTATATGATTATTTGGTTATAAATAAAAAACTGGCAGACAAGTACGATATCAAATGTTGGACTAATATCGAATCCTTTGATCGAGACATGCCTATTCGTTTTTTGCCTATTAAATGGGAAAAATTATTAGTAAAACTAGATGCTGCTCGACGGGCAGGAATAGAGAATGCCATCACGTTTGAGTTTTCCCATTTTATGAGTCCAAATTCTGCATACTTGCAAGCAGGGCACTTATACAACAGATATTGTGAACACTTTCAGATATAAGCAACTTTTAATTTATGTTATTCTAAAATGAACAGAAATGAAAAAAACAAATGTGACTTTAATGACCTTAAACGACTTGCTTTTTTTAAGTGAGTTTACTTATTTCGCTAGCAATTCATTGGAATATGTAGCCGCTTTATAACCTAATAATTTATTAATCTAAAAAACATCCTATGACAGAGTTTAACTCAAATTTAAAGAATTCCATTACAGTGAAATCTTTGATGTTTTTACTGTTTATTTTTTTTGTGTTACCCATGAGTGGTTATGCACAGAATATTATAAAAGGGACTGTTGTTGATGGTAGAGGTGAGGCTTTACCAGGTGTGACTATCGTTGTAAAAGGAAGTCACAATGGAACTATTACAGGTGTAGATGGGACTTATAACATTCATGCCAATCCAAATGATATTTTATCTTTTTCTTATATTGGAATGGCATTACAAGTGATTAAAATTGCTGGTAAAAACGTTATAAATGTAACGATGCAAGATAATATCTCGAATCTGGATGAAGTGGTAGTAGTGGGATACGGCACACAGAAAAGAGGTAGTGTTACAGGTGCTGTTTCTACTGTTTCGGATAAAGAGATGTTGAAAGCTCCAACTATGAGTTTAAGTAATATTGTTGGTTCTCGTGTTGCTGGTATCTCTGCTGTACAATCTAGCGGACAACCGGGCTCTGATAATGCTGCTTTGAAGGTGCGTGGTCAGGACGGAATAATCTATGTTATTGATGGTATAAGACGTACTTCTGCCGATTTTAATGGTCTTGATCCTAATGAAATAGAATCTGTTTCTGTGTTGAAAGATGCTTCGGCTGTAGCTGTTTATGGCTTGGATGCAAATGGAGCATTTATTGTCACCACAAAGAAAGGAAAGAATGAGAAAATGTCCATAATTTATACCGGATCTGTTGGAATGAGTGAGAATGCTAATCAGCAAAAATGGCTTGATGGACCTGGATATGCTTATTGGTATAATAAGGCACGTGAGCTTGATGGTGATTCTCAGGTTTTCACATCGGAGATGGTGCAAAAGATGAAAGACGGAGTAGATGGTTGGGGAAATACAAATTGGTACGATAAAGTTTTTGGTACAGGAAGCAATCAACACCATAATGTTTCTGCATCCGGAGGAAATGAAAAAATGCATTTTTTTGCCTCAATAGGTTCTTTGAAAGAAAAGGGGAATATTGATAAATACAATTATGATAGATTGAATCTTCGCTCAAATATTGATGCAAAGTTAACTAAGAGTTTAACCTTTGCTCTTGGTATTTCCGGTCGTATTGAGAAACGTGACTCTCCTCGTTACTCTGCTGATCCTAATGATTGGTTAAATGTTCCTCAACAAGTTATCCGTGCTCTTCCTTATGTTCCGGAAACAATGGACTATGAAGGGACGACTTATTATGTTTCTACGCCGACGGATTCCTCTCCGGTAAATCCATTAGCATCTATCTATCAATCAGGTTATAGTAGATCTCACAGATCTTATATTCAATCTAACTTTAGTCTAAAATACGATGCACCATGGCTTAAAGGATTAAGTGTGAAATTTCAAGGTGCTTATGATTTAACTTATAACTTCAATAAAGCATTGTCTATTCCATATAAAGCGATGATTATGAACCTGCCCAACGCAAACACTTCTTCTCTCACCTACTATTTGGGGAATGATGCGGCAGGAATAAATACAACTCTAACAGAATCATCTTCTCGTGCTTATGATTTTACGACACAAACGAGTGTGAATTATGATCGAATCTTTGGAAAACACACAATAAATGCAATGTTCTTAGCAGAAACTCGTGAAAATAAAAGTAATGCAATGAGTGCCTCTGGATCCGGGCTTGATTTCATACAGCTTGATGAGTTGGATAAAATAACAAATCAAACAGGAAATGGGACAGATAAAATACCTACAATAGGCGGATATAGCGGGCAAACTCGTGTTGCTGGTTTTGTGGGGCGTATAAACTATAGTTATGATGATAAATATTTGCTTGAAGCATCTCTTCGTCACGATGGTAGCTATTTATTCGGAGGAATGAATAAGCGTTGGATTACTTTACCGGGTTTATCTTTAGGTTGGAGAATGAATAATGAGAAATGGTTTAATGTTTCTTGGATAAATAATTTAAAGATACGAGGAAGTATTGGTAAAACGGCAACGAGTGGAGTTTCGGCATTTCAATGGCGTAACACGATGGCGAGTAGTGCGAATGAAGTAATCATAGGTGGGTCTAGCCAAAGCATTGTCTATGCTGCTGTTTTAGGAAATCCAAATCTGACTTGGGCACAGTGTTTGAATTATAATTTTGGTTTTGATGCCACTATGTGGAATGGGCTTCTTGGCATGGAATTTGATGTGTTCTATAAATATGAATGGGACAAGCTTTCTACAGTAACAGGCTCTTATCCACCATCTATGGGAGGATATTACTTCACATCTTCAAATGCCAATAAGGCGGATTACAAAGGTTTTGATTTGACATTTACTCATCATAATAAGATAGGAAACTTTGCTTATGGGGCAAAACTTATTTGGTCTTATTCTTATGGAAGATGGCTTAAGTATAGTGGAGATGCTGAAAATACTCCGGACTATTTAAAGCTTACAGGAAAACAGATCGGAGCGAAGAAAGGTTTTATTGCACAGGGCCTATTTCAGAGTGAAGAAGATATAGCTAATTCTCCGACGATAACAGGTTCTGCTGTACTTCCGGGTTATATTAAATACGCTGACCGAAATGGCGATGGGGTAATATCGTATGCTCAAGATATGGGATATGTTGGTAATAGCTCGACTCCAAAGCATACGGGTTCTTTAGATTTATTCGGAAATTGGAAAGGGTTCGACTTTGATATGCTGTTTGCTTGGGGGTTGGGACATGATATAGCTTTGACAGGTATTTATACTTCATATGGTTCGGAAGGGATCATGGATAATACAGCATATACCAAAGTCTTTTATCATGGAGGAAACTCTCCTACATATTTAGCTGAAGGCTCTTGGACTCCTGAAAATCCTAATGCAGAATTTCCTCGTTTGTCGTTAGTAAATGTTAGTTCAAATAATGCCTATTCTTCTACATTCTGGTACAGAAAAGGCGATTATCTTCGTCTGAAAACGATGCAGATAGGTTATAATGTATCTCGAAAACTGCTCAATAATATTGGCGTGGAGGGTTTTAGGATATATGTAGAGGGTTATAATTTACTTACGTTTAGTGGACTCACTAAGTACAATATTGACCCAGAGTCTCCTGCGGTAAATAATGGTTACTATCCTCAACAAAGAACATATTCTCTTGGCGTTAAATTGACTTTTTAAAACAGAATAAAGATGAAGAATTTATTATTAAATATATCGTTAGTCTTGACTTTTATTCTTGTCACAACATCTTGTGATAGTTGGATTGATGGGGTAGGGCAGACTACAACTGTTAGTGATGAAATCATCTGGGATGATGAAACTAGCGTGGATCTATATATAAATGGATTTTATACATATCTTGATAAATATGGCCAATTTGGTAGCAATCAATTTAGCGGAAGTTTGACTGAGAGTTTAACTGAGACGTTTAAATATGGTTCTTATGCTCTTGGAGATAGGGCTGGTCATTCTAATAATTATGTTTTTAATCCTGAAGCGATAACATCTGCCGGTTGCAGATACAGTGTTTGGAGTACGGCGTATGAAAATATTCGCAGAATCAACCAATTTCTAGCTTTACAGCAACAATATTCTAAATTTTCAGATGAGAAAAATGTTTTGTGGGAAGCTCAGGCCCGCTTTTTTCGGGCATTTGTTTATTTTCAATTGGCCAAACGTCATGGCGGAGTTATTCTTTATACGGATTTGGACATGTCAAATGACAAAGCTAGAAGTACAGAAGCGGAAACTTGGGAATTGATTGCTCAGGATTTGGATTATGCTGCTGAGCATCTTCCTGTAGCATGGAACTCTGAGAATACGAACCGCATAACAAAAGGAGCAGCCTTTGCTTTTAAATCACGCGCGATGCTTTATGCAGAACGTTGGCAAGATGCTTATAATGCAGCCGACTCAGTCATAGCGCTTAATATCTATGGTTTGGTAGATGATTATGAACAGTCATGGAAAGGTCAAAATAAAGAATCTATCCTTGAATTTGACTATGCTATTTCTGGACCTTATCATACATTTGATAAGTATTATGTTCCATTCTGTGATGGGTATGAATATGGTGCTTTGGGTACTCCTACGCAAGAAATGGTGGAAGCTTATGAGAAATCAGATGGCACAACTGTTGACTGGACTCCATGGCATACTACTACGACAACACCTCCTCCGTATGATGAATTGGAACCTCGCTTCAAAGCAACGGTTATATACAGAGGTAGCAGTTGGAAAGGACGAGTTATGGACTGTAGTGTAAATGGTGAGAATGGTGAATTTATGGCTTATAGAGAGCAACCATATTCTTATGGTAAAACGACAACCGGCTATTTTCTTAAAAAGTTGCTTGATGAGAGTCTTACTGATGTAAAAGGAACAAATAGTACGCAACCATGGGTTGAAATTCGTTATGCGGAAGTACTTTTAAATAAGGCCGAAGCTGCTTATCATTTGTCTGGCAAGATAGGTGAGGCACAAGCTGCGATGAACCAGGTACGTGCCCGCACGGGTGTCAATCTTCCTCCTAAATCATCAACAGGTGAAGCATGGTTTAAGGATTATAGAAATGAACGTAAGGTAGAGTTAGCTTATGAAGGTCATCTCTTTTGGGATATGCGTCGTTGGAAGCTTGCCGATACTGAATATACCGGTTACCGTGTTCACGGATTTAAAATTACTGGTAGTACTTATGAATATATTGATTGCGATTATCAGGACAGACGCTTCCTTAAGAAATTGTATGTATTGCCTATTCCTGATGACGAGTTGACGAATAATTCGCTTATAGAACAATATGATGAATGGAAATAAACATTAAAAATGACACTGATGAAAAATAATATTTTATTATTAATAAGTAGCGTGATTGCACTGATATTCGGTGTAATCGCTTGCCAGAGTCCTGAAGATCTAACACCGTCAGTTTCGCGCAATGGCATAAATAGTATAACTGCTTCGTTTCCAGATGATGATAGTGATGAAAATAGTTTTAGCAGTGAAATAGATTATACAAATCATGTTATTACTGTTGTGATACCTTATAATTATCCTTTGACATCAGATAATGTAGTTCAGACATCTGATTTGTCGAACATGAGAGTTGTGGCTAATTTAGATGACAATGTTTATCTTTCTCCTGCATTATTATATATGGATTTGACAAAGGAAAACTATATAACTATAACCGATCAGACAAAGAATGAGATTGAGTATAAGGTTGTTGCTGAAATCCGTAAAAGCAGTGAATGTGCTATTACACAATATGATATACCATCAATTGGACTAACCGGAATCATTGACGAAACAAATAAAACTGTTTCTTTAATTTCAATAGGCGATATTGGTTCTGCTGTGGCTGATATCACTCTTTCGCATGGAGCAACAATTTCGCCTGATCCGTCTGTAGAGTCAATGAATTATGATGAAGAGTTTACTGTCACGGTAACTGCTCAAAATGGAGTGGATGAGGCTATATATACAGTGAAAAAAGCAATACCGGAAAAAGTTGAACTGGGTATTCGCGAAGACAGTCGAAAATTATTGTGGGCGAAGAAATTAGTAGATTTGGGATTAACAACTCAGAACATGACTACGGGTATTTCTGCTATCAATAACTATTTGGTAATTAACACACGTGGAGAAAACAGCCTCTATCTGGATGCTAAGACGGGTGCTGCTCTTGGTACAATTGATATTAGCACTATTAAAGGTAGCTTGACCAATTTCTATAGTACGGCTGATGCAGGAAATAATATTCTGATTTGTAACTTGACTCCTAACGCAGGTACTGCTTTTAAAGTATGGAAAATTGCAGGAGTAGGAGGTAGCGTTGAACCATTTATTAGTTTCGATACTTCATTGGCATTAGGAAGAAAACTTTCTGTTGTTGGCAGTATTGATACTAATGCGATTATTACAGCTCCTATTTATGCTGCCGGAGGACAATTTGCACGTTGGCAGGTAGTTGATGGAAGCTTGGTATCACAAACTCCGGACATCGTAACTGCTACAGGAGCATCTTCTTGGGGAATAAATGCAGATGTGGTGTATACTGATGGCTCTAACCTGAGTAGCGATTATCTTCTTGCTTATTATGGTTCCCCTTTTCAATTTGCATGGTATAGTGGATCTACTAACACCGGGAAAGTCTATGGCAGCGTTATTAGTAGCAATTGGATCATGAACTCAGTAGATTATGTTCTGTTTAACAAAGCTCCATATGCTTTGCACAACTCTGTGAATAGCTTTACTTGGGGTACTGATGATAGTATCTATATGTATGATTTGAATACAAATTCGTTAAGTACTACAATAGAAGTTTGCGAAACGGGAATTTATGGCGCAAAAGCTTTAGGAACGCAAAATTCTAATGCTACTGGAGATGTTGCCTTTAAAGTTTCCGAAGATGGGTATTACTTATATGTATATTTCATGTTCACAAATGGTTACGTAGTTTGTGTGCAGTATGATTGTATTGATATGTAATTTTTAATATCGCTAAAAATAACAAAGCCTGTGTTTATGAGAGTGGGCACAGGCTTTTTAATACTTCTAAAAGTAACTATGAAAATAAAAAGTGGATTTATTGAAAAATGTTTGCTAGGTTTAGGGCTGTTTTTAACTTTATCTTGTGGAGACTCTCCAACTGATTATTGGGGCGAATCGAATGGAGATGGAGAAACAACTAATGTCGAAAATGCTGATAAACCTCGCTATATTTGGATAGATGCAGCTGCTAATTTTCCTGATTTTGCTAATAATAAAGAGAATATAACAAGGGATTTGTTGTTGGTAAAGGATGCTGGATTTACAGACATTGTAGTTGATGTACGTCCGACTACGGGAGATGTATTGTTTAATACAGACGTCGTTGATCAGGTAAAATACCTTTATGCATGGGTTTCTGGTGAATATACACAGATACAACGTACTGCGTCATGGGACTATTTGCAGGCGTTTATTGATGAAGGCCATGAGTTGGGTCTAAAGGTACATGCTGCAATAAATACTTTTGTAGGTGGAAATACTATAAATGGAGGCACTGGAGTATTATACCGTGATGTTTCAAAGACTAATTGGGCTACACAAATGAATACAGCGTCAGGTATTATTAGTGTAATGGATACAGGGGAGAGTACTAAATTCTTTAATCCGGTAAATGAAGACGTGCAAACTTATATTTGCAATATTTTGAAGGACCTTGCTAGATACAATGTTGATGGTATCTTTTTAGATAGAGGGCGTTTCCTTGGAATTCAGAGTGATTTCTCCGATTATACGCGTCAAAAATTCCAAGAGTATTTGGGTAATGTTAATATAACGAATTATCCGGATGATATCATTCCAGTAGGGGCATCTTCGCTTCCTTCTACTTATCCAAAGTATTTGATGAAATGGTTGGAGTTTAGAAGTAAAGTAATGTATGACTTTATGTCAAAAGCTCGCGATGCTGTTAAATCGGTTAATTCAAGCATTAAATTTGGTGTATACGTAGGAGGATGGTACTCAACTTATTACGAAGTGGGAGTTAATTGGGCTAGCTCTAAATTTGATACATCTTTAAAATATAATTGGGCAACGAAGGCATATAAGAATTATGGATATGCTGCTCTTATGGATCAAATGTTGATTGGTGCTTATGCTTCACCTTTAAGAGTTACGGGCACTACTGAATGGACTATGGAGGGCTTTTGCTCGTTAGCAAAAGATAAAACTAAAGGAGACTGTCCAATAGTAGCTGGAGGACCAGATGTTGGCAATTGGGATGTGAGTAATCAGGCTACCCAGGAACAAGAAAATCAGGCTATTGTGGCTTCTGTGAAGGCATGTATGGATGTTTGTGATGGCTATTTCTTGTTTGATATGATTCATTTAAAACTCTCTAATCAGTGGCAATATGCTAAAGAGGGAATTGATTTGGCAATAAAATAACTTAATCTATGACTTTTTATATAAATTGTTTTAGACGCCTGCTATTTGTACTACTTCTTTTTTTTAGTACTATAGAGATGCTGTCTGCTAGAACCATAACGGGAAGGGTTTCTTGTGCAGACAAGGGAGTGAAGAATGTAGTTGTAACGGATGGTATCCATTTTTCACAAACCAACGATAAAGGAATATATAAATTATTGTTGGCGGATAATGCTTCTTATGTTTATATTTCATCTCCTTCGGGATACCTGCCTAAGAGACATAATAGTATTCCTTTATTTTATCAGCAGATAGAATCACGTAGAGCAGATAAATATAACTTTGAATTGGATAGAAATACTCGTGATGATTCAAAGCAGCTTATTCTTGTTCATGCAGATGCCCAATTATTTAAGGAAAGTAATCTTGAGCCTTATAATAAGTTGTTGGATGACTGTATTGGCTTGATTAATTCCAATCCTGACTCTGAGATATTTGGAATTGATTGTGGAGACATTGTAGGAGACAAGCCTGAATTGTATCCCTCTTATATAACTTCTATAGATCGCTTGAATATCCCTTTCTACAGAGTGATGGGCAATCATGATATGAATTTGTATGGACGTTCGCATGAAACTTCTTATAAGACTTTTGAGGGCCTTTTTGGTCCTTCTTATTATTCTTTTAACAGAGGCAAAGTTCACTATGTTGTTTTGAATGATGTCTTTTATCTTGCAAGAGACTATTTCTATGCTGGTTATTTAAATGAAAAGCAATTGGCTTGGCTGGAGAAAGATCTCTCTTTTGTTGATAAAAACAATCTAGTTTTTGTGGCGTTGCATATTCCCACTAGACTTGAGGTCGCTCAGTTACCATTTGAATATTCTAATGAAAATATTGCTGGTAGAGTGAGCAATGCAGCATCTTTATATAAGATGCTGGAGCATTTTCGTGCACACATTTTGGCAGGACATACTCATTATAATCGGAATTTAGAGTACTCAAGTCGCTTATATGAACATATTACAGCTGCTGTATGTGGCACATGGTGGCAAGGTGCTGTTTGCTTGGATGGTACTCCGAAAGGGTATGGAGTGTATGAAATAGATGGAGATAGTGTAAGGTGGTATTTTAAAAGTGCCGGTTTTCCGAAAAATTATCAGATGAGGGTTTACAATGTTGGAAGTTCTCCGGAATATCCTGATGATGTGATAGTAAACGTATGGAATTGGGATGATAAATGGAAAGTGGAATGGTTAGAAGACGGGATTCTTAGGGGGAATATGTTACGTATATCTATTTGTGATCCGGCGGCAAAAGCTCTATGTGATGATAAAGAGAAATTGGAATTTAAATGGATATCTCCTTTTAAAAATGATCATATGTTTCGTGCGCCTATAAAAAATAAAAATGCTCGGATTGAAATATGTGTAACAGATCGTTTTGGCAATCAATATCGAACAGACTTAAAATGATAAATCATGGTTAGATTGAATTTTTTTAAAGGGTGTTTTTTGTTAGTTATTTCACTTTGTTGTTTAAATGTGGCTCATGCGCAACTTGTATATCATGATGCTTCTGATTTTCCTGTTTTAGGAAAGGTAGTACAAGATACTAAATATAGATATAGTAGATTGCCGGCGTCCTTAGAATCAAAGTCTCGTAGAGCTCTTTGGGATTTGGGGCTAAATAGTGCTGGACTGGCGATTCGCTTTGCCTCTAACTCTACAACGGTTGCTGTAAAATGGGAACTTTTATTAAATCGCACTATGAATCATATGAGTCCGACAGCCATTAAAGGCCTGGACTTGTATTGTCTGCTGAACGGTAAATGGACTTTTGTAAATACAGCTCGTCCTACAGGGCAAAAGAATGATGCGACGATTATAACAAATATGCCTCCTAAAGAACGTGAATACATGCTTTATCTTTCTTTGTACGATGAAGTGATAAATCTGAAAATAGGCATTGATTCGTTATCGAATATAGAGCTTCCTAGGGTTGAAATGCCAGTGCAGCGTAAGCCTGTCGTGTATTATGGCACCAGCATTACACAAGGGGCTTGTGCTTCGCGTGCGGGCATGGCACATACAAATATACTTTCTCGCTGGTTAAATAGAGAATTTATAAACTTAGGATTTAGTGGTAATGGGCAACTTGATATTGAAATAGCTAATTTAATAGCTCAGGTTGATGCAGGAATGGTTATTCTTGATTTTGTGCCTAATGCTACGGTAGAGCAAATGGAAGAAAAAATGTATAAATTTTATTCAATCATTCGTGAGCGTCATCCCAAAATGCCTATTCTTTTTGTAGAAGATCCTCGCTTTCCTTATATGCGGTTTGATTCAATGATTGCTGCTGAAGTAGATCATAAAAATAATACTGTGCGCCAGATTTTTGAGAAAATGAAAAAGAAAGGTGAAAAAAACATTTATTTTCTTTCCTCTAAGAATATGTTGGGCAAAGATAATGAGGCTACGGTTGATGGAATACATTTTACCGATATCGGTTTCATGCGCTATTCAGAGTTATTATATCCTATAATAAAGAAGCTGCTTCATTAGGTTTTGTGATTATCTAGAACAATTAGTCATTATGGATTACTTTAGGTGTGTTGTTTGTATGATAATTCTATTGACTCCAGACTAAAATGTGCATTGAGCATATTGCATAGTGAAATGTTTACGTAATGATAAGCTTAATTATGAGGAAGAATTATTATTTTATATTTATTAGCTTGTTTTTTTCTATTGCTACGCAGGCTAAGATTACATTGTCTTCTATTTTGGGAGATAATATGGTGTTGCAACAAAACTCAAAACTTCATGTTACAGGCAAGGCTACTCCAGCCAAGTTCGTATCTGTAGTTGCTTCTTGGAGTGCAGAGAAACTTCAAACGAAGAGTACCAAAAACGGAGATTGGGAGATAATATTGCCTACACCTGCTGCTGGAGGCCCTTATACTCTAACCTTCTCGGATGGTGAGAAACTTGTATTAAAGAACATTCTGATTGGCGAAGTTTGGTTTTGTTCGGGTCAATCTAATATGGAGATGCCGGTAAAAGGTTTTCGAGGCCAACCGGTATATGGATCTCAACAGTATATTGTTTCGGCAGATGAAGAGCGTCCACTTCGCTTATTTACAGTACAGAATTCATGGAGTACTATACCGAAATCCGACGGCATAGTTGGGCATTGGTCGCAATCGTCTTCAAAGGAAGTTGCTGACTTTAGCGCAACGGCTTATTTTTTCGGTGAGTTACTACAAAAAACATTGAAAATTCCTGTTGGCTTGATAAATTGTTCGTGGAGTGCTTCTAAGATAGAAGCATGGATGGACAAAGAAACATTGTCTCGTCTTCCTGAAGTTGAATTGCCTGATGTGAATCAGACGGAATTTGGTTGGCCGGCCGGTACTCCTACTTTATTATGGAATGCAATGGTGAGTCCATGGAAGGGTTTTCCTGTGAAAGGCGTCATTTGGTATCAGGGAGAGGCTAACAGTCCTGCACCGGATTTATATAAAAAATTATTTCCCGCTATGGTGGCACAGTGGAGACAATTCTTTGAACTTCCGGATATGCCTTTTTATTATGTGCAGATAGCTCCTTGGCAATCAGAAGGAAAAGAGAAACTCGATTGGGCTTTGTTTCGGCAATGCCAGCTAGAATTGATGCATGAGGTGCCTAACGTAGGAATGGTTACTACTACCGATGTGGGCAGTGAAACATTTATTCATCCTCCTTACAAAATTAAAGTTGGGCAACGATTGGCATACTGGGCTCTGGCGAAAACTTACGGGAAACAAGGATTTCAATATTCAGGACCGATCTATCGAAGTTGTAAGTTGAATGCTCAAGTAGTTGAGGTAACTTTTGATTATGGAGAAGATGGTTTGATCCCTGAGAACCAGAAGTTAAAGGGCTTTGAACTTGCGGGAGCAGATGGAAAATTTCTTCCCGCACAGGCTGAGATTATTGGAGGCTCATCTACAGTAAAGGTATGGAACGATTCAATCAAAGAGCCTGTAGAAGTGCGTTATTGCTTTCGCAACTACCTTGAGGGAGACTTGTTCAATAATGCTGAGATTCCAGCTTCACCTTTTCGGGCGATGATAGAAAGATAATGTGTTTACTTATAAAATTAATGAAATGAAGAAACTAAGAATAGCTTTAAGCGTTTGTGCGGCTTTATTAATTGTAACTTGCGCACATAGTAGTACAGTAAAAAGCCATATAAAGGGGAAACCCGCTCTGATGTGGATTGATGCTGAGGCTAATTTTGCCAGGTTCAGCCATCCGGATTCTATTGATTATTATTTAAAGAAAATCAAATCTTTAGGATTTACTCATGCAGTGGTCGATGTACGTCCCATTACTGGTGAAGTGTTGTATGAGAGTGTTTATGCTCCTCGCATGGAAGAATGGAAGGGATATAAAAGGAGTAAATTTGATTATTTAGGCTATTTCATTAAGAAGGGGCATGAGCTAGGTTTGGAAATACATGCTTCCCTAAATATCTTTTCTGCCGGTCACAATTATTTTGATCGCGGGCAAGTATATAACGGGCATCCTGAATGGGCTTCCATGGTGTATACTCCCGATAAAGGAATTATCTCCATAATGAATGAAAAGCAAAAGTATGCTGCAATGATTAATCCACTAAACGCAGATTTTCGCACTCATATCTTGAATGTGTTGAAAGAGCTTGTTACTAAATATCCAGATCTCGACGGCTTGATGTTAGACAGGGTACGCTATGATGGCATAACGGCTGATTTCTCTCCTTTATCTCGTTCTAAGTTTGAAGAATACATTGGTCATAAATTGGCAAACTTTCCGGAAGATATTTATAAATGGGAGAAAGACGCAAGTGGCAAGTATAACATTGCTCGTGGCCCTTATTTCCTAAAATGGATAGAATGGCGAACTAAAAATATTACTGACTTCATGGCTATAGCGCGTAAAGAAGTAAAATCTGTCAATCCTAAGATTTCTTTTGGTACTTATACGGGAGCTTGGTATCCTTCCTATTATGAAGTTGGCGTTAATTTTGCCAGTAAAAACTATGATCCGAGTAAGGATTTTGATTGGGCGACAGCTGACTATCAAAAATACGGCTATGCAGAGTTGATGGACTTATATGCAACGGGTAATTATTATACTGATATATCTATTGATGATTATAAAAAAGCCAACCGAAGTGTGTGGAACGAGACTGACAGTCAGGCACAATCGGGTACTTGGTATTGTGTGGAGGGTTCTTGCACTCATCTTCGTACTATCCTAAAGAAGAATAAATTCATGGGGGGCGTTTTAGTTGATCAATTTTATAATAACCCTGATAAGTTGGTTGAGAGTATCAAAATGAACCTGTCTAAATCCGATGGATTAATGGTGTTTGATATTGTACACATCATAGATAAGAACCTTTGGTCTCAAGTGGAAGAAGGAATGAGAGAAGGTGGATCAATTTATTAACTTAACACAGATTAATCAAAAAAAATACATCTTATGAATAATCGTGCGTTCTCCTTAGATGCGTTGCGTGGTTATGCCATTGCAACCATGATTCTTTCTGCTACCATTTGTGAGGGAATATTACCCGGATGGATGTATCATGCTCAGGTACCTCCTCCCGATCATGTTTTTGATCCTTCCAGATATGGAATAACTTGGGTCGATCTCATCTTTCCGTTTTTCTTATTCGCTATGGGAGCTGCCTTCCCATTCTCTATAGGAAGTAAGCATAATAAAGGAACAGGGACATTGAATCTTGTTATTCATAGTTTACTGCGGGGAGTGAAGCTAACGTTCTTTGCTATATTCATTCAACAGATGTATGTTTGGGGATCCTCATCCCCCCCAAGATGCCCTAACCTCTTTGTGTATGCTGGCAGTCTTTATTTTGTTGAATTGCATGTTTGTACGTTTCCCATGGGAGATGCCTAGATGGATGCATGTTGCCTTGGAGATTGTAGCTTATGTTGTTGGTACGATTATGATGATTACTGTCTCATCTTCCGATGGACACTCTTTTGACCCGATGCATAGCGATATCATCATTCTAATATTAGCTAATATGGCTATTTTCGGTTCGTTAGCATATCTGTTCACGTTGCATAATCGGTGGGTGCGCATTGCTATACTTCCTTTTATTATGGGCATTCTACTAAGTAGTTCGACCGAAGGTTCATGGGCGCAGGCAGTGATGGGGTATTCACCCGCTTCTTGGATGTATCAATTTACCTATCTGAAATATTTGTTTATCGTTATTCCCGGTTCCATTGCCGGAGAATACCTATATGACTGGATTAAGACGAGGACTTCAGAGGATTCAGTATGTAACCAAGATAAAAAACTTCCGTTTATACTGTTTATTAGCATAGGGATAATTGTACTCAATGTGTATGCGCTTTATATGAGATACCTTGTGTTCAATCTTATAGGAACGGTTACACTATTGGGACTGCTTTGGTGTCTGTTAAAAGGAGTGGGTACTAATATCTCTTTTTGGCGCAAGCTTTTTGTTGCAGGTGCTTATCTGTTAATTTTAGGTCTTTTCTTTGAAGCTTTTGAGGGAGGTATTCGCAAAGATTATTCTACTTACAGCTACTATTTTGTAACTTCCGGATTGGCTTTTATAGCGATGATTGCTCTTTCTATCATGAGTGATATCTATCGTTGGAAAAAGTTGACTTTACCATTCGAGATGGTTGGGCAAAACCCGATGGTAGCTTACGTAGCTGCTAATTTAGTGGTTATGCCAACTCTGCATTTGCTTGGCATAGCAGATTACCTCTCGTTCTTTTATCAGAATGCATGGTTGGGTTTTCTGAGAGGAGTCATTATCACTATGCTTGCAATGCTTGTTGCCATGTTCTTCACAAAAATAAAATGGTTCTGGCGCACTTAATTTGTTTCAATGAGTAATGAACTGATATTCAATGTGCTTATCTCTTTTTGTTGTTAATTGTAACTCGATACCTGCTCCTACTAGATTATCGTATTTATTTGTTCTGATTACATCTTTTATTTCGTTATAACATAAAAAACGCAAAGATTGATCTTTGTAAGCCATAATGTCGTATATTTGCAATCTCAACATAGCAAAATGGAGTATGTATAATGAATTAAATGAAACAAAAGCCTCTCCGTTTCAAGAGGTAAATATCGGTTATACCACAAAGGAAGCGATTAATGAAGCTAAAAGATGTCTGAACTGTAAGAATCCTTTGTGTGTGCAAGGTTGCCCTATAGAGCATAACATACCTGGATTTATTAATCAGTTGTCTATGGGTAATATTGGTGCCGCAATGCAGATAGTCAATGAAAAGAGTAACTTACCGGCTATATGCGGTAGGGTGTGTCCGCATGAAAAACAATGTCAAGGGCATTGTATCCTGAATAAGAAGGGAAACCCTGTAAATGTAGGTAAGTTGGAACGCTTTATTGCTGATTTTGACAGCAATATGCTTTTAATTAAGGAGAAGCTGGCACCTAAGAATAGGGGCAAGGTGGCTGTAATCGGTTCGGGGCCTGCCGGACTGACTGTTGCCGGTGATCTGGCTCGTCAGGGATTTAATGTGGTGGTGTTTGAATGGCAGAAGGAACCGGGAGGAGTCTTAATGTACGGGATCCCGGAATATCGCTTGCCGAAAGAAATAGTGAGGCGTGAGGTCAAAAAGATAGAAGCTCTGGGCGTCACTTTCATTAATGATTGTCGGGTCGGAGATCAGATAACGGTAGATGCCATGTTGGAGCGAGAATTTGATGCGGTCTTTATAGGATCAGGTACGTCTGTGCCTAAAACCTTGACTGTTCCTGGTATTACTTTATATCGAGTATTGCAATCTTCCTATTTTCTTCGTATGGTTAGTTTGTATAATAGCGGTGGAATTAATCGCGCTGCTGTACCTCTTATAGAGGGGGAAGATGTGGCAGTGATTGGTGCCGGAAACGTAGCGATGGATACGGCGCGTACTGCAATTAGGATGGGGGCAAAAAAGGTAAATGTCATTTATCATCGGACGATAGAGGAAATGCCTGCTTTGCAGACAGAATATAACGAGGCGGTGGAAGAAGGCGTGAATTTTCTATGGGAAACAAATACGTTGGAATTTGTTGGAGAAAATAATACATTGAAAGCTATCAGAGTAGAAGATCCTGAGGGTGAGAAACTAATTCCGATGAATCGTGTACTGATAGCTGTTGGTTCAAAACCTGCTGATAGGATTGTTTCGACTTCTTTAGGTATTGAAGTGAATGAAGTCGGTTATGTGATTACAAAAGATTTACCTTATGGCATGACGACTCGTAAAGGGGTATTTGCCGGAGGAGATGTGGTGCATACTCCACAAACGGTTGTCCTTGCGATGAAAGAAGCAAAGATGGTGGCTAAGGGTATTGCACAATATGTGGACGCTGTTAAACTGTTGAGCGAATAGTTTCTTTGCATAATAATATGCTGCTCTTTATTGAAAATTAGAAAAGCCAACTAATCCATTGTAGATTAGTTGGCTTTTTCTACTTGTAGTACTATAATCTTTACTTGATAATTCCTCTTCCTTCTTCCGAAGTTTCTACGAATCGGATGATCTCTTCAATCTCTTCGCTCATCGGAACCTGTTCGTGAATTCTCTTCAAAGAATCAAAGATACTGGTGTTTCCCTGATAGATAAGTCTGTATGCATTGGCAATGTGCTTCTGTATATGCTCGGGAATTCCATTCTGAGAAAGTACCAGTTCGTTAACGCTATAATAGTGAGTAGGATTACCTGCCACTACGATGTATGGAGGGATATCCTTGCTAAAACGGCAACCGCCTCTGACCAGGGTCCATGATGCCACATGTGCACCTTGTTGCACTACTACCTGGCTACCCAGAATGGCATGCGAATCAATGGTACAGTTCCCTGAAACCTTTACTCCATATCCGAAGGAACAATCATCGGCTACATGACTGTCATGTGAGAGATGAACTCCTTCAAAGAGCGTATTGTTATTCCCCAGAACCGTTTTATCCTTAGCGTGGGTAGCGCGGTTTATCACCACATTCTCACGAATCACGTTGTTATGTCCGATGATTAAAGTGGTTTCTTCGCCTGTATAATTAAAATCCTGAGGCGTAGCACCTAGTACCGTGTTTTGAAACACGGAGTTACCTTCACCCAAGCGGGTACCGCTCATAATACTTACGTATGGCATGATGATGCAGTTGTCACCAATCTCTACATTCTTTTCGATATAGGCAAACGGATATATCTCTACATTTTTCCCAATCTTTGCGCTGGGATCAATAAATGCTTGTGGACTAATCATATTTTATCCTTGTTTTTTATGGTTCAACATTATCTTCCTCCGCCTAATGCGTAATAGAGGTTCACAACGGCCTGCATACGACTAAAGTCGTTAGACACTTTTGACAGTTCGGCGCTAAGCAATGATTTCTGAGCGGTGAGCACTTCCAGATAAGTAGAAGATCCCAAAGAGAATAATTGTTGCGTATAATCTACAGCTCTTCCCAATGCTTTAATCTGATTTTCTTCCAATCCGCTTCTTTCTGTCGCCGATTGATATAGCACCAATGCGTTGCTCACTTCACTTCCTGCACTAAGTAAAGCATACTGGAAGCTTAGTAAAGCCTCTTCCTGCTGTGCCTTAGCTACTTTTAAGCTGGCTCTCAAAGCTCCTTTTGCGAAGATTGGCTGTGTAAGTGAACCTACAGCGGAAGCAATCATCTTGCCTGGATTTATGATCGCAGTACCGGCACTATTTGTCCATCCCAAAGCTCCGGTTAAGGTAAGGCTTGGATAGAAAGCCGAGCGAGCTTTATTTGTTGTATAATAAGCTGTAGCCAGTGCCATTTCGCTCTGCTTTACATCCGGACGGTTGGAAAGCAATTGCACCGGAATGCCTGTTGCTAAATGCGTAGGCAATGCTTGCTCTTCCAGCTTACCGCGATCAAGGGTTTGTGGAACCTGCCCTAACAGTAGTGAAAGAGAGTTCTCTGTTTCACGAATCTGTCGGCGCAGTTCGGGTAAAGAAGACAGTACACTATAATAGTTTGCTTCGGTAGAGGCGATACCTGATTCGTTAACGGAACCAATCGTCATTAACTTTCTGGTTATTTCTACGCTATGCTTCCAGTTCTCGGCTGTTTGCGTACTAATGTCGAGTTGACGGTCTAACATCAATAAGGTATAGTATGCATTAGCTATATTGGCTATTACTTTCGTACGTACAGCTTGTTGATAGGCTTTGGTTTGTAACAAAGTCGCCTTTTGTCCGCGTTCGGCATTCAGTAATTTACCAAACAAGTCTATCTCCCAACTTGCGGCAATAGGTAATGTATAGGTTTGAGTTGCTTTAGCATGATCAAAACTAGCTATTGTACCTTCCGGAGCAAGAGAAAAAGATGGTAAGAAAGAGAGCTTTGCTGAAGTCAACATGGCTTCTGCTTCTTTCACCTTTAATGTAGCAGTCAGCAGATCAGTATTGTTATTCAGTCCCATCTCAATCAATGATTGGAGCTTAGGGTCAGTGAACACTTCTTTCCATGGCAGATTACCCATGTTAGCTGTATCGCTCACCGCCAGCGTGTCATTGACAGAAGCTGTATCTCGATACAGCCCACTTGTCTTTATATCAGGGCGGTCATATGATTTGTAGATGTGGCAACTGCTGAACAGAGCAGTTGTACACATCAGAAATATTATCTGTTTTTTCATTTTTTATTATCCTCCTTATGTAGGTTTGTATATTGTTCAAGCTCTGCCCTAATGGCTTTCTGATCTCCATCTTCCCAATGAAGAGGTTTGATTTTCTCCTGAATAGATTCGAAGATAACGAATAGTATAGGCACGATAAATATCTGGCAGATCATACCCACAAACATACCACCTACGGCACCTGTACCCAATGAACTGTTACCGTTGGCACCAACTCCGGAAGCAAACATCAGCGGCATAAGTCCGATAATCATAGCCAGAGAAGTCATCAAGATAGGACGAAGACGTGCGGCAGCCGCAAGTACGGCACTCCAGGTTATTCCCATTCCCGTCTTCCTTCGTTCAAGAGCAAACTCTGTGATCAGGATGGCATTCTTGGCGAGCAATCCGATGAGCATGATTAGCGCAATCTGGAGATATATATTGTTTTCTATACCCATGAGGTTGGCAAAGATAAATGTCCCCGCCAATCCGAACGGCAATGAAAGAATAACCGTGAGCGGCAGGATGTAACTTTCGTACTGGGCACTCAGGATGAAATATACAAACAGGATACAAAGAGCGAATACAATTGCCGTTGAATTGCTTGAACTTTGCTCGGAACGAGTTAGTCCGGCGAATTCATATCCATAACCTGTAGGCAGTGTTTCTGCTGCTACCTCTTGGATGGCCTTAATCGCATCACCGGAACTGTATCCATCCGCAGCGGAACCATTTACACCCATTGAGGTAAACATGTTGAAGCGGTTGATATTCTGTGGCCCGTATACCTTGGTCAGTGTCATGAACTCACTTATCGGAGCCATTTCACTTCCATTTCTTAAATAGATATTTTTAAGACCTTCAGGATTGGCTCGATAATTAGCATCAGCCTGAATCATAACACGATAAAGTTTACCGTATTTGTTAACATTGGATGCATATAAACCTCCATAATAACCCTGAAGCGTGGTCAGTACATCACTCGGACTGATGCCGGCTTTTTTACATTTTGCCACGTCTACATCAACCATATATTGCGGAAAACGCGGGTCGAATGTACTTTGGGCTGCTGCAATTTCAGGTCGTTCTTTCAGTTTGGCCAGGAAATTCTGAGTAATACCAAAGAATTTGTTCACATCTCCACCTGTCTTGTCTTGTACACTGAACTCGAAACCATTGGTTGCACTAAATCCTGAAATCATAGGAGGCGCAAAAATAAGAATTTGAGCATCTTTTATTGTTGCGGTTTGTGCATAAAGCAGACCTATTACAGAATTGGCATCTTGACCTTTTCCTTCTCTTTCAGACCAGTTTTTCATTCTACAGACAAATGTTCCATAAGGGCTTCCCTGACCTGCAAGAAAACTGTAACCCATTATTTGTGCTCTAAATTCAACCAATGGGTTTGCTGCAAGTAGTTTGTCAACTTCTCCCATAATAGCTTGAGTTTTTTCCAACGAACTTCCCGGAGGGCAGCTTACCGTAATAAAGAATGTTCCGGTATCTTCATTTGGAACCAATCCGGTTGGTGTTTTAGCCATAAGGATGGCTAGTAATGCTACCGCTACCACAACTGTGCCCAAAGAGAGCCATTTACGCTTGATGAAGAACTGAACACCTTTCTTGTATTTGTTCAATGTAACATCGTAAGCGGCATTGAATGATTGATGGAAACGGTCTATGACACTCAGTTTCTTACCTTCCTCGTCTTTATGAGGTCTCAGGAGGATAGCACATAAAGCCGGACTCAATGTCAATGCGTTTAGCGCAGAGATAAAAATTGCGATGGCCAGTGTTATACCAAACTGTGTATAGAATACGCCTGATGTACCTCCCATAAAGGTTACCGGAATAAATACCGCCGCCATTACCAATGTAATAGAGACAATAGCACCTGAAATCTCACTCATTGCATCGATGGAAGCAATGCGCGCTGATTTATATCCTTGGTCCAACTTGGCATGAACCGCCTCCACTACCACGATGGCATCATCGACGACAATGGCAATGGCAAGCACTAAGGCAAATAGTGTCAGCAAGTTGATGCTGAATCCGAATAAATAGAGGAAGAAGAAGGTTCCGATCAATGATACCGGTACGGCAATGGCTGGAACCAATGTAGAACGGAAATCTTGCAAGAAGACATATACTACAATAAATACCAGCAAGAATGCTTCGATCAGCGTTTTGATAACTTCTTCGATGGAAGCATAAAGAAAGTCGTTGGTATTCATCATTTCATCATAAGTCACGCCCGGAGGGAAGTCTTTTTCCGCAGCCTTTAGAGTCTTCTGAACTTCTTTGATGATCTCAGTAGCATTTGAACCAGCTGTCTGGTATACTGCACAAACGACACCCGGAGTGTTGTTCACCGATGTTTTAACCGAATAACTTAAGGCATCCAGTTGGACTCTTGCCACATCTTTCAAACGAAGTATTTCTCCACTTTCAGAAGCTTTGATGATGATATTTTCGTATTCGGCAACTTCTTTCAGACGTCCTTTGTATCTCATCGTATACTGAAACGATTGATTTCCGCTTTCACCAAACTGACCCGGCGCTGCTTCAATGTTTTGTTCGGCAAGGGCGGCAGTCACATCACTGGGAATCAATTTGTATTGTTTCATCACGTCCGGTTTTAACCAGATACGCATGGAGTACGTACTTCCACCAAATGCTTGAGCGCTACCTACACCCGGAATACGTTTGATCAGGGGAAGAATGTTGATATCTGTGTAATTCTGTAAGAAAGCTTCACTGTATCGATTATCTGTGCCGTGCACACCGAAGATAAGCAACATACTACTTTGCCTCTTCTCTGTCGTAACACCTACCTGAACAACTTCGGATGGCAATAGGTTGGTGGCGGAAGAGACACGATTCTGCACATTAACAGCGGCCATATCAGGGTCTGTTCCCTGTTTAAAATAAACGGTTATGGAAGCACTACCACTATTACTTGCGGTAGAGGTCATGTAGGTCATGTTTTCCACACCATTAATGGATTCCTCGAGCGGAGCGATCACACTATTCAGTACAGTCTGTGCGTCAGCACCCGAATACGTTGTACTTACCTGAATGGTAGGCGGTGCAATATCCGGATATTGTGTGATGGGCAGGGATATTAATCCCAGTATACCCAATATCACAATCAGGATAGAGATAACCGTGGATAATACCGGGCGGTTTATAAATTTATCTAATTTCATGATTATATCTTAACTAATTAACTAATTACTTTTTTGCACCCATTCCGGCACCCATTTGAGCAGCTTGTTCTTTCTTTTTTGCAGATTCAGCTTCAGTGATAGGTTTGATTTGCATGCCGTCTTTTAATGTGGCAACACCTTCAACCACAATGCGGTCTCCGGCCTTAAGTCCTGATGTTACCAGATATTCTGCTCCATTGTCCAAATCAGCTACTTCAACCAGTGTGTTGACCACTTTATTATCGGCACCTACAACAAATACATATTTTTTATCCTGAACCTCAGTTGTAGCCGATTGTGGAATCATTATGATATTGTCTGATTTATAAGGGATGATTACAGAACCAGAGCCACCACTCTTCAATAAATGGTTAGGATTCTTAAATGTAGCACGCATACTTACTGAGCCGGTTGATTGGTCTATTACACCGCTTACTGTTTCAATTTTACCTGCTTCACTATAAATAGAACCATCAGCAACCTTCAATTGTACGGGAGGGAAACTTTTTAGTATTTCTGCAGTATTTCCACTCTTACGGGTTAAACTCATCAGTTGTTTTTCTGTTACAGAAAAGTATACATACATCTCGTCAATGTTAGATACCGTAGTAAGAGGAGTAGTAATAGAAGCGCTAACCAGGCTACCTACACGATAAGGAATTGATCCTACTACTCCGTTAGACGGGCTCGTAACGCTTGTAAATGAGAGGTTTTGGCGGGCAGTGATTAGTTGAGCTTGCGCCTGACTCAAATTTGCTTCTTGAGTTATCAGGCTATTTTCTGCCATCTGAAGTTCATAGCTACCAATAATTTTCTGATCATAAAGATCTTTTTTATTTTTTGCTGTCAGTTTAGCTGTAGATACAGCCGCTTTTGCAACATTTACAGCTGCTTGAGCTTGTTGCACTGCTGCTTTGTACTGCACAGGGTCTATTACAAATAGCATTTGTCCTTTGCGCACAACAGATCCTTCATCGACACCTAGTTTAGTGATGAATCCTGAAACCTGAGGCCTGATTTCAATATCTTGCTTACCTTCGATTGAAGCCGGATAGGAACTTTGGAGTTCAACGTTTGTAGCCTGCAGCGTTCTAACTGCATACTCTTGGTCTCCTGCCATGCCTCCTTGCTGCTTGTTACCGCAGGATGCCAATGAAATACATAGAGCAAGCACACTAATCTGCAATGCTCTGGTAGTGAGGGAACGGTTAATTTTAGTCTTCATACTTTGTAATGTATAGTTTTGTAATAATTGTGATAAAATAATAACGCAATCTCGTTTACTTGTGTTTATCAAGAATAGCTAAAAATTAACTGAGGTTGAATTTATTATGATAAATGGTAGAAAACTTTTTTATTCATTTTAGTTTCTTGCGCAAATGTAACAAGAAAAATGTTATAACTGTTATGCTAGGGCTTCTATTATTAAGCTTTTTTGGCCTTGATTAACGACTATATGTTTTTCATCTTCTTTTATGATGCATAATGGCTATCGGTTGCTTTGTTTAGTTCTATTTTTATTTTGTTGAATGCACTAGTAATTGGAGATTTTTGCCTAAGTTTGCAATCTTAATTCGTTGTTTTAAGTATTCTATTCATGGCAAAAAAGAACTCTGAAAGAGAAGCTCAAAATGTGGCTTCAGCCAATAAAATAGTGTTGTTTTTCAAAAATGAAACTATTCACTTCGTTATCGGACTGATATTGGTTATATTTTCTGTCTATTTATTGTTAGCCTTTTCTTCTTTTTTCTTCACCGGAGCGGCAGATCAAAGTATTATTGATGGTGGAAGTTCGCAAGAACTAGCTTCAGTTAACAATCATGTGAAGAACTATGCCGGCTCCCGTGGAGCTCAATTGGCAAGTTATCTTATTAATGATTGTTTTGGCATTTCTTCATTTTTTATTCTTGTTTTTCTGGGAGTGACCGGTCTGAAATTGATGCGCGTACGCATGTTTCGTCTGTGGAAATGGTTCATCGGCTGTTCTTTGTTATTAGTTTGGTTCTCTATCTTCTTTGGCTTTGTGCTGATGGACCAATACAAAGATTCATTCATTTATTTTGGTGGGATGCATGGATACAACGTGAGCAACTGGCTGATCTCTCAAGTGGGAATACCTGGTGTATGGATGATTCTTTTGGTTACGGCTATTTGTTTTCTTATTTATCTGAGTGCCCGTACCATCATTTGGATACGTAAGTTGATGAGTTTAAGTTTTGTCAAAAGGCAAGAGAAAGAAATGGAGATGGAGGCAGAGGATGAGAAACCTCAACAGGAATTTACCAATCCACAACCTCAGACAGTTGATTTTTCGGTTGACAAGACGTTTAAGCAAAACTTGCTTCATAAGGAAATGGAGATTGTGGCGCCTGATGATGAAGATCGATTTGAAGATAAGAAAGTTGTGCCTGAGGCCTTGGGAATGACTTTCGAAAAGACGTTGGTTGATGTATTGCCTGAAGCTAAGAAGGGAGGCCCTGTTTTTGAAATAGAGACTGCTGTCAATGAAGACGATGAAGCTTATCAGGGTCCGGAGAGAGAACCTTATAACCCGAAACTTGATTTGGAAAACTATCACTTCCCTACTTTCGAGCTAATGAGGAAGTACGATAATAGTAATGAGCCTACCATTGACATGGAGGAGCAAAAAGCGAATAAAGATCGTATCATCAATACGCTTCGCAGTTTTGGCATTGAAATAAACTCCATCAAAGCGACGGTGGGGCCTACGGTGACGCTTTATGAGATTACTCCCGAACAAGGAGTGCGTATTTCTAAGATCAGGGGATTAGAGGATGATATTGCACTGAGCTTGTCTGCATTAGGCATTCGTATTATTGCTCCCATCCCGGGCAAAGGTACTATTGGCATTGAGGTGCCAAACTCAAATCCGAAGATTGTTTCCATGCAATCGATTATCGGTAGTAAGAAGTTTCAAGAATCGACTTATGATCTACCCATTGCTTTGGGTAAGACGATTACCAATGAGGTGTTTATGGTCGATCTGTGCAAGATGCCACACGTGTTGGTGGCCGGGGCTACAGGTCAAGGTAAATCCGTTGGTCTGAATGCCATTATTACTTCTTTATTATATAAAAAGCATCCAGCTGAATTGAAGTTTGTATTGGTAGACCCCAAGAAAGTGGAGTTCAGCATTTACTCCGTTATAGAAAATCATTTCCTGGCTAAGTTGCCTGATGGGGGAGAACCTATTATCACTGATGTCACCAAAGTGGTGCAGACTCTTAACTCTATTTGTGTAGAGATGGACGGCCGTTATGACTTGCTAAAGAAAGCGCATGTTCGGAATATTAAGGAGTATAACGAGAAGTTCATCAATCGCAAGCTGAATCCCGAGAAGGGGCACAAGTTTATGCCTTACATCGTGGTGATCATTGATGAGTTTGGTGACCTGATTATGACTGCCGGGAAAGAAGTAGAGTTACCGATTGCCCGTATTGCTCAGTTGGCCCGTGCTATTGGTATACACATGGTTATTGCTACCCAACGTCCTACGACGAACATCATAACGGGTACCATTAAAGCCAACTTCCCTGCCCGTGTAGCCTTCCGCGTATCTTCTATGATGGACTCACGAACAATTCTCGACCGTCCGGGAGCTAATCAGTTGATCGGGCGCGGTGATATGTTGTTTCTTCAAGGTGCCGACCCTATTCGCGTACAATGTGCATTTGTCGATACTCCTGAAGTGGAAGACATTACTAAATATATTGCTCGTCAGCAAGGATATCCTACGGCGTTTTATCTGCCTGAATATGTTAGTGAGGATGCCGGAAGTGATTTGGGTGATGTGGACATGGGGCGTCTTGATCCGCTTTTTGAAGATGCGGCGCGTCTGATTGTTGTTCATCAGCAAGGTTCTACTTCACTTATTCAACGTAAATTCTCTATCGGATATAATCGTGCCGGGCGCATCATGGATCAATTGGAAAAAGCGGGAATCGTTGGACCGAGTGAGGGGAGCAAGGCCCGCCAGGTGATGTGTCTGGATGAAAATGATTTGGAGATGCGATTGAACAATTTACAATAATAAGCCGTTTATAGAGCAATGAAAAAATGTATTTTTACCCTATTGCTATTTTTACTCTCTGCTATGCAGACTTTTGCCCAACAAGCGAAGGCAAAAGAGATACTTGATAAGACTGCTGCTAACTTTCGGCAAGCCGAAGGAATAAAAGCGGAGTTTGAGATTCAATCTTTTAGTAAAGGGCACTTAGCGGGACAAACGAGCGGAGTTATTCAGATGAAATCGGAAAAATTTCTGTTGAAGACGGCAGAATCAACGATCTGGTTTGATGGTAAAACACAGTGGAGCTATCTTTCCGGAAGTGAAGAAGTCAATGTGAGTAATCCTACAGCGGAAGAACTTCAAGGGATGAATCCTTATACCTTATTATATTCATATAAAAAAGGTTTCTCTTTCAAACTGGGTGGAACGAAGACTTTTCGGGGAAAGCAGATTTATGAAGTTGTGCTGACTGCTACTGCCGGAAACAAGAACCTGACAAGTGTTGTGCTGTATGTTGCCAAGGACTCTTATCAACCCCTGTATATCGTAGCGGAACAGCGAGACAGATCTCGGAGCGAGATTACAGTAACCGGTTATCATACCGGCCAAAGGTTTGCTGAATCTCTTTTTGTTTTCAATAAGAAGCAGTATCCTCATACAGAAATAATTGATTTAAGATAAAATAAAAGACTAACGATATGGAAACAGAAAAAGTAAGATGCCTGATCATTGGTTCAGGCCCTGCAGGCTATACTGCTGCAATTTATGCGGGACGGGCCAATTTGTGCCCTGTACTCTATGAAGGATTACAACCGGGCGGACAGTTAACGACTACCACTGAAGTTGAAAATTTCCCCGGCTATCCCGAAGGAATAACCGGCCCCGAATTGATGGAAGACCTCCGCAAACAGGCTGAACGCTTTGGTACAGAAGTACGCTTTGGCATTGCCACGGCTGCCGACTTGAGTGCTTCACCTTATAAGATCACGATTGATGAAGATAAAGTGATTGAAGCTCAAACAGTGATTATCTCGACTGGTGCTACTGCTAAATACTTAGGACTGGATGATGAAAAGAAATATGCCGGTATGGGAGTGAGTGCTTGCGCTACTTGCGATGGTTTCTTCTACCGTAAGAAGGTTGTTGCCGTTGTGGGTGGTGGTGACACAGCTTGTGAAGAAGCTATTTATCTTGCCGGATTGGCATCGAAAGTCTACCTGATTGTTCGTAAATCTTTCTTGCGCGCTTCTAAAATCATGCAAGACCGTGTGATAAATCATGAGAAGATTGAAGTTCTTTTTGAGCATAATACGCTTGGTCTCTTCGGAGACAAGGGAGTAGAAGGCGCACATCTGGTTAAGCGCATGGGTGAAGCTGATGAAAAGCGTTATGATATAGCCATTGATGGTTTTTTCTTGGCCATTGGGCATAAACCAAATTCAGAGATCTTCCAACCTTATGTAGAAACGGATGAAGTGGGATACATCATCACTGAAGGAAACTCACCCAGAACCAGAGTACCGGGAGTTTTTGCCGCAGGTGATGTGGCCGATTCTCACTATCGTCAGGCGATAACTGCTGCCGGCAGCGGCTGTAAAGCAGCCATCGAAGCAGAACGTTATCTTTCTGAGAAAGGGTTATAAAATTCTTAGATAAAGCAAAATAAAAATAGGCTTATCACAATTCCGTTTGTGATAAGCCTATTTTAGCATGAGTTCGATATTAAAATCACAATTAATAGATATGGAACACTTTGAATATAAAAAACTGAATGCTTTCTCTGCTGGTGATTCCAGCGGGAATCCTGCCGCATGTATTTACCTGAAAAACGGGCAACAACTTTCCGATGCTGAGATGCTGTCCATAGCCAAAGAACACAAAGGGTTCGTTTCCGAAGTTATTTATTGCACTTCCCTGAGTGAAACTTCTTTCCGTTTGAGATACTATTCCTCGGAATGTGAAGTCGAATTCTGCGGCCACGGTACAATTGCCTGCATATACGAGCTAATCAAGAGCAATGATTGCTTAAAAGCCTTACCGCAAATCAGTATAACGACGAACAAGGGAGATCTGATCGTTTACAATGAACTTGAACAGCTCGATGCAGTCTTTATCACGGCACCCGATCCGCAGTATCTCACCGTGCCGGTCAGTGTGAATGATATTGCGGATAACCTGAACATCTTTCCGATGGTGGTTAACAATACTTATCCCGTTGAATTGATAGATGCAGGGCTCAGAACTTTGATTGTTCCGATTAAGGGTGTTAAAGACCTCACTAAAATAACTCCTAACGAAGCAACACTCAAAGAGTTTTGCCTGTCCAACGGCATAGATATAATTCTCGTATTTACTTTAGATGTTGTAGATGAAAAGAGTAAAGCGCGTACCAGAGTCTTTGCCCCTAAGTTTGGCTATCTTGAAGATCCCGCTACAGGATCAGGTAACTCTGCTTTCGGATATTATATGCTCCGGCATGCTTTGTGGAATGGGAAAGCTATCTCTATCGAGCAAAACGACAAGATTGTCGATTATAATATCGTTAAGTTAAATACTGCAGATAATAAGGTATTGTTTGGAGGAAATGCAACTCTCAAGATAGAAGGATCTTATTGCTTGTAATATCCGGGCTGACTCTTATAGTAAAGTGGACTTGGAATAATATTTACACATAATCTGCCCCAAATAGAACTTATGACTTCAGCGTGTGGAATGTACGATATCAGCGTGTTGAAAACGTGCATTCAACACGCTGAAGTCGTACATTCAACAACCCCCTCTCACAAAGCCTGTGGAGGGGGTATTGCTATTTTCTTTTATCATGACAAACAGAGGTGGTGATCATCTTACTAGTAAACCTCTACTTCGTCGATGTATAGATTTGCCGGAACTGTTTCTTCCGGAGAATCTTTTCTGCAATCTATTCCGTTTTGTAACACTCCTCCGTTTTTGATCGTAAGTTTGATGTAGCGTGCTTCCGTGGGTGCAAAGATGACGGAATCGGTATAAGCCTTTCTGCCATTCTTAGGCAATTGCCGGCGGAAACTTTCCTGGCCTGCTTTTCTATAAGTAATTCCATCATTTGATATTTCTACTATTGCTTTGCTTGCCGGTAGCACTTTGTATGCCGGATTGAAAAGCGATCCAAAAACAACCTTACTGATTGTTTGCATCTGCCCTAAGTCGACAGAAAAAACAAGCTCATTGTTGCATGCAGCATTCATGTTGAAACTCGTCCAAGGCGTATAAGAAGCATTATTTCCCCGTTTGCCATTGGTGAGTCCTAACGTTTTGCTATCTGCGCCCAGCACATCGTTCTCGCCGAATATATCTCCGGTCATCCATCCCGCTTGTGGGCTAACAACGTATTTCTTTCCGCTGATTAAGTTACCGTATAAGGCTTTTGAACAAACTTTTCCAATCCTCTTCTCACCTTTGAACGCAGCTGCCCTCAGGTTGATGTTGCCATTCAGAACAAATGGACCGGTATATCTGGATGAATTGATGGTCGGTTCTTTTCCGTTTATCGTATAGCGTATTTCTGCGTCGGGTGCATAAGTTTCCAGTGTTACCTTTAAAAGGTTGTCACTGTCTACATGCGTGTAAGTGTTGACCTCGAAGAAGTTTCGGCAGGCTTTCACGTTCATCACCTCCATTCGTTGAAAATCACCCGCCATACGTTGCCGGAAACTATTCCAACTCTTATTTTGATTCAGCGTCCAAGCTGTTTCCGCTATGGCAACAGCCCGTGGAAACGCTTGATAATCTCTACGCTCATTCGTTTGCATGTACTCAGTCCATATATTTCCTTGCAAACCAATAATATGTTTTTTTACCAACTCATCAGCATCCTCAGGCACCGGATTGTAGCTGTATGTTTTCTTTAGTGTCGTATAGCCTCCAATTGTGGTTGGAGCAAATTCAGGATCTTCCTGATAACTATCCAGATACACATAAGCACCGGGTGTCATGATGGCATCATGTCCGGCTTTTGCAGCATTCATTCCGCCTTCCACTCCACGCCACGACATCACGGTCGCATTGGGAGCCAGTCCGCCTTCCAATATTTCGTCCCAGCCGATAATATTCCGTCCTTTGCTATTGATGTATTTCTCCATTCGGGTGATGAAGTAACTTTGAAGCTTTTCTTCCTTTGAATGTTTTCTTCCATCTACAAGATTAGCGATCGAGTCATCTTTGAGTCCCAATTCCTTTATCAGAGCCTGGCAATGTTCACTCTTTATCCAAGCCGTTTTGGGGCATTCGTCTCCTCCGATGTGTATGTATGGGCTGGGGAAGAGCTCCATTACTTCATCCAAGACTCCTTCCAGGAACTTGAAAGTCTCCTCTTTTGGGCAATACACTTGTTCGAAAACGCCCCACGTTTCGGCTACTTTATAGGTACTATCCGGTGTGCAAGATAGTTCCGGATAAGATGCTATGGCAGCTAGTGCATGTCCCGGCATTTCTATTTCCGGAATCACCGTGATAAACTTACTTGCCGCATAAGCTACGATATCTTTAATCTGTTGTTGCGTGTAATATCCCCCATGTTCCTTGCCATCGAATAGTTGCGGGTAATTCTCGAAATAGTATCCTATAAGAGTTTCATCACGTTTAGAACCAATTTCGGTCAGTTTAGGGTACTTCTTTATTTCGATTCTCCATCCTTGATCTTCCGTCAGATGCCAATGGAAAGTATTCATCTTATGGGCAGCCAGCATATCGATAAACTTGTAGATGTATTCTACCGGTGAATAGTGACGGCCAACATCCAACATCAGTCCCCGATAAGAAAAACGAGGTGCATCTTCTATTTCTACCGCCGGAATCGACCAATCTTCCTGTGTGATGCACTTGTTACCATACACAACCGGAGGCATCAGTTGATAAATGGTCTGTAAGGCATAAAAGAGACCGTTCGCTTTTGATGCTGCAATGTTTATACCTTTAGGAGATACGTTTAGTTTGTATCCTTCGTTGGCAAATCCGGATTGCAGGGTGAACTCAATACTTGGTATCTTCGCGTCTTTTTTCTCAGCATACTTTAATGAGATTCCGCTCGTCATTTTTATACGAGCTATCAGACTATCTGTTATAGCTTTTACCTCCGGCAGAGCGGAGATGATGACAACCGTTTTGTCCGTCAACTTGAAACGGCCTTTTTGTGGAGTGAGCTTGTTGGGTAATGGAACGAGATTATACTCATTCACTACTTCTTTTGCCTGACTGTATTCGGGGGTGATGAACAGGCAGAACAGAAGAAGGAAATAGATTCCTTTTTTCATGGTACAAAATTGTGTTAAGTAATAATTGTGAATGTAAGATTTATCCTATCTTGCTGATTTTCTTTATTTTTTCTTCATCTATAATCTTTATCTTTCTTCCGTCAATGGTTATCAATCGTTCGTTGGCAAATTGTGATAGCGTACGGATGGCATTGGAAGTTGTCATGTTTGATAGGTTGGCCAGATCTTCTCGAGAGAGATAAATACTCAGTGTAGAGCCATCCTCTTCGAGTCCATAGCTGTCTTTTAAGAATAAAAGAGATTCGGCCAGTCTTCCTCGAATATGTTTCTGGGTAAGGTTCACCGTTCTTTCATCAGCAATGCCTAAATCTCGGGATAATTGTTGGATGAAGAATAGACCTAAGTTATTATTTTGCTCAATGAGTTCTGTGACTGCGCTCATTGGTATCAGGCAGATTGTAGAAGGTTCGAACGCAGCAGCGGCAGTGAGGTAGTCTTCTTTGGCAAAGTAAGCTCGATATCCAAAATACTCAACGGGCTTTACCATTCTGATTATTTGGCTTCGTCCACCTACTCCGTCTTTGTATATTTTCACTTTTCCGTTCAAAAGACACATTAAATTGGTCGGAGCTTCGCCTTCACAATAAATTGTTTCATTTTTTTTATAATTTTGTAGAGTGAAATTATTGGCCAAGAACTCTCTCTGCTCAGCATTTAAAGGAGCCCACATATCGGCTATATACTCTGAAACAACTATGTCTGACAAATTCATCTTTACCATGAGTGCAGCAAAACTGTGTTATAAAGCACAAATGTAAGAAGAAAAAATGGAAAGAATAAGCAAAAAGGGAAAAGATTATTCGAGAAAGTGCTCTTTTTGTGCAATCTTTCCGTTTGAATGTTGTTTGGCAAATATAATCATCCAGGCTTTACAAACAGGATTTATTTTTGAATGCAATTAATTTATTCTTAAAGAATTGTTCGTGATTACTCTTATTATTCATTAAAAAAGAATGTATTAACAGATCCAAAAAGCAGTTTTCAGCTAAATTTTCTATATTTGTCATAACAAAAAGCTTTTTCGGTTGAAACAATATATATTTATATGGATTTGGCTCTTTTTTCTGTTCTTCTTTTCTCAAAGAAGCATGGCTGATAATGCTTCTTCTCCTTATAAGCCTAAAGTTGTATCTGTCGACTCTATTTTGGATAAATTGATGCTTTATGCTCCGTTCTATGAAAAAATGATCGGTGACTATAGGGCTGATGTATATGTGAAGGGGAAAGTAAATATTAAAAAGAAGAATGAACTTCTGCGTTTTGTTCCATTTATGTTTAAAATGGAAAAGAATGTACGCAAATATATAGTGGAGTCATCTTCTGATTTACATTTTACGGCTCCCGGTATTTATGATCAGAAGTTAAAAGCTTGTCTTGGTACAGTAAAAAACATGGATGATTTTGGCGAAGAGATTGCTGATTATTTTCATATTCATGTCTATTCAGCAACCTTATTCCATAAGAAATTGTTATCTCCGCTTGCTCCAAATGGTCGCAAGTATTATTCTTATCGGATTGATTCTATCTTAGTTAATTCAGGGAAGATTAGTTACAGAATAGAGTTTGCCCCTAAAAGTCCAAGCTATCAGTTGGTTCACGGATATATGATCTTGAGCAATGATGTTTGGAGTGTGAGAGAGATTTATTTTGCAGGCAGATCCGAATATCGTTTTTTTGATAATCTCATAAAAATGGGAGATGTGGGGGCAGATAATGAGTTCCTTCCGGTTCGTTATGATGTGAACACGACGTTTCGTTTTTTATGGAATGTTGTTGAGAGCCACTATACGGCCCTATTAAATTACCGTTCAATTGAATATCAGCAAGTACAACATCGATATAAAACAGAAAAGAAAATATATGACTTAACGGAATCATATACGCTGAAGTGTGATACCAATGCTCTTAGTGTTGATAGTTTGCCTTTTAAAAGATTGCGCCCGATTAAATTATCAAGAGAAGAAGAACAGCTATACAAAGAATCTGAGTTGCGTAACGATACATTGATGCATAAGATTCCGTTTGAGACTAAAAAATGGACAGTGTTCGGACAAGCGGGCGATTTACTTACGAGTAAATACTCCGTAAATATCCTTCGAATGGGAGAAATTAAATGTTCTCCGTTAATCAATCCGTTTCTTCTTAGTTATAGTGGAAATGATGGTGTGTCTTATCGACAAGCATTCAAATATAATCGTCTTTTTTCAGGTGATCGATTACTCAGCATTGTTCCCAAGGTTGGTTATAACTTTAAGCGAAAGGAACTGTATTGGTCTGCGAATTCCGATTTTGATTACTGGCCACGTAAAAAAGCGGCGATTCATCTTAGTTTTGGTAATGGTAACCGGATTTATAGCAGTGATGTGCTTGATGAACTGGAGAGTATTCCTGACAGCATTTTCGATTTTAACAAAATCCAACTAGCTTATTTTCGCGATCTATACTTGAACTTTAGTCACAGTCTTGAGATAACGAACGGATTGACTTTAAACTTAGGGTTCTCGGCACATAAAAGAACTGCTATTAAATCTTCAAATCTAGCTCCTATCGATTCTTTAATTCCCGATGCCAAGGTTAAAAATGCGTACGTCAGTTTTGCGCCCAGAGTTCGGTTGGATTGGACGCCGGGTCAATATTATTATATGAATGGTGATCGGAAGGTAAATCTTCATTCGGACTATCCTACCTTTTCGATCGATTGGGAGCGTGGAATCAAAGGTGTCTTTAATAGTTCCGGACAATATGAAAGGCTTGAGCTGGATATTCAGCATCAGCACTCTATTGGTTTGATGCGAAGTATTTACTGGCGTTTTGGCTGTGGTGCATTTACCGATCAAAAACAAATGTACTTTGTCGACTTTGTCAATTTCAGTAAAAGTAATCTTCCGATAGGTTGGAATGATGACATTGGCGGTGTCTTTCAATTGCTTGATAGACGTTGGTATAACTCTTCACGAAAATACGTTAGAGGGCACTTTACTTACGAAGCTCCTTTTTTGCTATTGCCCCATATCGTAAAATATACCCGTAACGTGCTCAATGAACGCTTATATGCCAGTGCTCTGATGGTACCACATTTAAAGCCATATTTGGAATTTGGTTATGGCATCGGTACGCACATTTTTGATTTAGGTGTTTTTGTTAGCAATGTGAACGGAGAGTTTTCTCAGGTTGGTTGCAAATTCACTTTCGAATTATTTAATCGCTAGACTTTTTACTAAAAATAAGGACGTTTTATTGTTTTAAATACTGATTAATATGAAAAACTGGAGAATTGAAGCATTACTTATTGCTATTGGTTTATTTTTAGTTGGATATCAGATCAAGACTGGTATAACAGCGTTTAGAGACAAAGATCGGGTTGTCAGTGTGAAAGGGCTTGCAGAAATTGAAGTACAGGCTGATAAAGTGATATGGCCATTGATGTATAAAGAATTAGGAAATGATTTACTTGTTCTTTACAATACCATGAATGCCAAGAATAAATTGATTGTTTCTTTTCTGAAAAAGAATGGCATTGCAGAAGCAGAAATAACCATCGCACCTTCTGAAATACTTGATATGCAAGCCGAAAGATATAACTCCACTCCTTCTACTTATCGTTATAATGCTACTTCTGTGATAACCGTTACGTCAAAGAATGTAGTCAAAGTACGCAAACTTATGTCTGAGCAGTCTGAATTACTGAAACAAGGCATTGCCATTGCCAGTGGAGATTATCGCTATGGTGTGGTGTATGAATTTACAGGACTTAATAAAGTGAAGCCTCAGATGATAGAAGAAGCGACCAAAAATGCGCGAGCTGCGGCAGATAAATTTGCGCACGACTCTGAAAGTGAGTTAGGTAAGATAAGAGATGCCTCCCAAGGGCAATTTACAATCTCTGATAGGGATGCAAATACCCCTTTTATAAAGAATATCCGGGTAGTAACGACAATAAACTACTATTTGAAGAACTAATTTGTCGAAATTCCTTGTCTTTCAAGGAATTAAATACTATCTTTGCGCCCGATTTAGAGTTTATTTAAATATAATGTCTTACTCAATTAAAGTTTTTTAACGATTATTTATTAATGGAAAATTTAAAAAACATTGCTCCGATTGAAGATTTCAATTGGGATGCGTATGAAAACGGTGAGCTCTTTGTTGGTGCTAGCCACGAAGAATTAGAGAACGCTTACGATGCTACGCTCAACAAAGTGAATGACCGAGAGGTTGTTGACGGTACTGTAATTGCGATGAACAAACGTGAAGTTGTTGTTAACATCGGTTACAAATCAGACGGTATCATTCCTTTGAATGAGTTCCGTTACAATTTGGATTTGAAGGTTGGTGATACTGTAGAAGTATACATCGAAAACCAAGAAGACAAAAAAGGACAATTAGTATTGTCTCACAGAAAAGCACGCGCTACTCGTTCTTGGGATCGTGTTAATGCTGCTCTGGAAAATGAAGAAATTATCAAGGGATTCATCAAATGCCGCACGAAGGGTGGTATGATTGTTGATGTATTCGGCATTGAAGCGTTCTTGCCGGGTTCTCAAATTGATGTGAAACCTATCCGCGACTACGATGTATTCGTTGGAAAGACGATGGAATTCAAAGTGGTTAAAATCAACCAGGAATTCAAAAACGTTGTTGTATCTCACAAGGCTCTTATTGAAGCTGAACTGGAACAACAGAAAAAAGAAATTATCGGTAAGCTCGAAAAAGGTCAGGTTCTTGAAGGAACAGTTAAGAATATCACTTCTTACGGTGTATTCATCGACCTTGGTGGCGTAGACGGTTTGATTCACATCACTGATCTTTCTTGGGGCCGTGTAAGCGATCCGAAAGAAGTGGTTGAGCTAGACCAGAAGTTGAACGTTGTTATTCTTGACTTTGATGACGAGAAGAAACGTATTGCTCTAGGTTTGAAACAATTAACTCCACACCCATGGGATGCTCTTGATTCAGAATTGAAAGTAGGAGACAAGGTTACCGGTAGGGTTGTTGTTATGGCCGATTACGGTGCATTTATCGAAATAGCTACAGGTGTTGAAGGTTTGATTCACGTTTCAGAAATGTCTTGGTCACAACACTTACGTTCTGCTCAGGATTTCATGAAAGTTGGTGATTCGGTTGAAGCTGTTGTTTTGACGCTTGATCGTGAAGAACGCAAAATGTCTTTGGGTATCAAACAATTGAAGCAAGATCCTTGGGAAACAATCGAAGAGAAGTATCCTGTAGGTTCTAAGCATACTGCTAAGGTTCGTAACTTTACTAACTTTGGTGTATTCGTAGAAATCGAAGAAGGTGTTGACGGATTAATCCATATTTCAGATCTTTCTTGGACTAAGAAAGTGAAACACCCGTCAGAATTTACTCAGATTGGTGCGGATATCGATGTTCAAGTATTGGAGATCGACAAGGACAACCGTCGCTTGAGCCTTGGCCACAAGCAATTGGAAGAAAATCCTTGGGATGTATTCGAAACAGTCTTTACTGTAGGTTCTGTACACGAAGGAACAATCATCGAAATGCTTGATAAGGGTGCTGTTGTAGCTCTTCCTTATGGCGTTGAAGGTTTTGCAACTCCAAAACATTTGGTTAAAGAAGACGGAGCTCAAGCTCAACTTGACGAAAAGATGGAGTTCAAAGTGATTGAATTCAACAAAGACGCTAAGAGAATTATTCTTTCTCACAGCCGTATCTTTGAAGATGTTGCTAAGTCAGAAGAAAGAGCTGAGAAGAGAACTGTAACGAAGAAAGCTAATACTTCTTCTTCTAACAACAATAACAACAACAATAGTAACAATAATAGGAAAGAAGAATCAGCTCCATCTATTCAGAATCAAGCTGCTTCTACTACCTTGGGTGACATTGATGCTCTTGCCGCTTTGAAAGAACAAATGGAATCAGAAAAGTAAGAATCTTCTCAGATTTTAATATACTGTATAAAAAGCTGTCGCTCCTAAGCGGCAGCTTTTTTTGTTGCTTATGCGCTTGTTTGTGCTTCTTTTCTTTTACCTTTGTTTCCATTAGAATTAAAATTATGGAGAAGTTTGAATTACATATTCTTGGTTGTGGCTCTGCACTACCTACTACACGTCATTTTGCTACATCACAAGTGGTGAATATGCGGGATAAACTTTTTATGATTGATTGCGGTGAAGGAGCTCAGATGCAACTTCGCAAATCACGATTAAAGTTTTCTCGTTTGAACCACATCTTTATCTCTCATTTGCATGGCGATCACTGTTTTGGACTGCTCGGGCTTATTTCGACTTTCGGCCTTTTAGGACGTACTGCCGAACTGTGTATACACTCTCCAAAAGGGCTTGAAGAATTGTTTACTCCGATGCTCGACTTCTTTTGCCGTAACCTGTCGTACAAAGTAACATTCCATGAGTTCGATACAAAACAACCATCTCTAATCTATGAGGATCGTTCAGTAACAGTAACGACCATTCCTTTGCAGCACCGTATTCCCTGTTGTGGCTTTTTGTTTGCCGAGAAACCGGGTTTGAACCATATTCTTCGAGATATGATTGACTTTTATGAAGTTCCGCTTTACGAAATTAACCGCATAAAGAATGGAGCAGATTATGTGACTCCCGAAGGCGTTGTTGTACCCAATATTCGTTTGACCACACCGCCGGATCCAGTGCGTAGGTATGCTTATTGCTCTGACACCATCTTTCGGGAAAAGATCATTGAGCAGGTGAAAGGGGTTGATTTACTTTTTCATGAAGCAACGTTCGCACAGAGCGAGTTGGCCCGCGCACGCGAAACTTACCATTCTACAGCGGAACAAGCTGCTTTTATTGGCAGAGAAGCCGGGGTTAAGAAGCTGGTGATAGGTCATTTTTCCGCCAGGTATGAAGATGAAGAACTTCTGCTTCGTGAAGCATCTGCTGTTTTCTCGTCAACGATACTGGCTAAAGAGGGACTTTGTGTTCAAATATAACCCTTCATCTGAAACATTTTGCAACCACTTTTCGTGTTAAAAGATCAAAAACCCAATTATTTGAAAGGATAAGAATGTATATTTGTCAGCAATAGTAAAATTTAAAAGGTGTATATGAAAAAGCTATTTTCGTCCATTCTCTTATTTAGCTTTCTGCTTTTTTCTGTGGCATTTGCCAAAGAAGAACCCAAACTAGAATCTCCTAAAGATTTGCAGTCTCCGATTACTCTGAATGTGACGGGAAAAACGCTTCATGTAGAAAATGTGATACCCGGCTCTTTGATGGAAATATATGACGTTGTCGGGATAAAGCTTGTTTCAATTCGTCTTGATTCTGCTGATAAGACGATTGGCTTAAACCTGTCTAAAGGATATTACATTTTGAAAGTATCGAATGTAGTAAGGAAGATCGTTATAAAGTGAGCTCCTAGATACTAGTAAAATGAAAGATATTATGCGAATGCTGAGTTTATGAATTCTTATAGTGAACGAGAAGTTCTGGCGCTTCTTCAAGAAGAGAGCACCCAGAAAAAAGGATTTGAGATGATTGTTGCTGAGTATAGCGAGCAGTTATACTGGCAGATTCGGCGCATGGTGCTTTCTCATGATGATGCTAACGATATACTTCAAAACACTTTTATTAAAGCATGGATCAATATTGATTACTTCCGTGCGGAGGCAAAACTTTCTACCTGGCTCTACCGCATTGCGCTCAATGAATGCCTTACTTTCCTGAATAAACAGCGTGCCATGAATACGGTTGATATTGACGACCCTGAGATTATGGTTGATCAGAAGTTGGAAAGTGACCCTTATTTCTCAGGAGACCATATCGAATTATTGCTCCAAAAGGCTCTTCTTTCCTTGCCGGAAAAGCAACGTTTGGTTTTTAACTTGAAATATTATCAGGAAATGAAATACGAAGAGATGTCGGACATTCTCGGTACATCCGTGGGTGCTTTGAAAGCGTCTTATCACCATGCGGTGAAGAAGATAGAAAAGTTTTTAGAGGAAACTGATTAAACCTTTTAAGTAATAGAACATCTAAAGAACAAGAGAGAAGGAGAATAAAGAATGAAAGAAGAAGATAAAATACTTAGAAAAGTGGGCACGGACAACCATTTTACGGTTCCCGAAGGTTACTTTGAGAATCTTACTTCAGAGGTGATGAATAAACTTCCGGAAAAAGAAAAGTCTGCGTTTAAGATGAAGGAACCCACCAGATGGGACAAAGTAAAGCCTTGGCTATACATGGCAGCTATGTTTGTTGGAGCTGCTCTTATCATTAGAGTTGCTTCGTCAGACAATAAACCCGTAGAAGATAAAACGATAGCAGCTGAAACTGAAACAACGGAGCCTGTTTCCGATCAGTACATTGATGCGGTACTCGATCATTCTATGATGGACGATTACTCTTTGTATGTTTACTTAACGGATGCAGAATAAATAACTAAACGGATTTTGATAAAATGAAAAATTTGATTATTCTATTATTTTTATTTACTGCTTCTGTTTCTCAAGCTTGGGGAGTAGAAGATAATGACCAACACCTTACTCCTGATGAGTTTAAAGCCAAACAACAAGCCTTTATCACAGAAGATGCCGGTTTAACAAACGAAGAAGCCAATGCTTTCTTTCCCGTTTATTTTGAAATGCAAGACAAAAAGAAAGATCTCAATGACCGGGTATGGAAATTGATCCGTAAGGGTAGAGATCCCAAGACTACGGAAGCTCAATATGACGAAATTATTACTAAAGTATATGATCTGCGAATCGCTTCCGATAAACTTGAAAAAGCTTATTTTCAGCGCTTTAAAGGTATCTTGTCTTCTCGGAAAATATACTTGGTTCAAAAAGCCGAAATGGGCTTTCATCGTGAATTATTAAAAGGAATGAATCGAAAAGGAGAAGGGCCCCGCGGAAGGGATTAACTCTTCTTGTTACAAAATACAGAGAACCGGGATCTATTTCCGGTTTTTTTTATGGCTTGTCGTATGTTTTTCTTAGAAAGATTCGGATATATGGAATTTATATATTTATTTTGTCTGTGTAATAACTATTCTAAAAAGAAAAACGTATGAAAAGGTATTTTTTTATTCTATTGTTTATCTGCACTGTTGTCGGAATGCAAGCACAACGTAAAGTTGTAGAAGTGGAATCGGCAACATCACAGACAGACACAGGCAAAGCCCTCAAACGAAAAGTGGCTATCGGGCGTTTCTCTAATGAAACTCAGTATGCCAAAGGGCTGTTTTATGACAAAGAGAACGATCCGATGGGTAAGCAAGCGCTGGATATCTTATCGGCTAAATTGGCTGCTTCCGGAAAGTTTCTTCTTCTGGAGCGCAACGACATGACTAAACTTCTTGCTGAAGCGAGTGCTTCTCCGGATGGTTTTCAGAAGATCGGGGCCGATTATATGATTATTGGCTCTATCACTCAATTCGGGCGAAAGAACATGGGTGATGTGAAAATCTTCTCTACCACAAAAACTCAGATGGTGGAAGCTGCCGTGAGTATTCGTCTGGTGGATGTTTCCACAGGATTGATTATCTATTCGGACGAAGCCAAAGGGGACGCTGAGCTGAAAACCAAATCGACAATGGGGGTTGGCGGACGAGCTGATTTTGATGCTACCCTTAGCGACAAAGCGATTTCGGCGGCCATCTCTCAGTTAGTGGAGAACATCATTAACAAATGTACCAATAAACCCTGGAGGGCTTACTTCCTTTCTGATGATGCCGATGGGATTATTGTGTCGGGCGGTGCAACACAAGGTATTTCAGCAGGAGATGTTTTTGCCGTGAAGACAAAGGGTAAAACGGTGAAGAATCCTCAGACAGGGATTAACATTGAGCTACCCGGCAAAACGGTGGGCAAGGTGGAAGTCGTATCTGTTGGCGGAGATACTCCCGAAACGGAATATTCCATTGTTAGCCTCAAAGAAGGAAGTATAGACGGAACAAAATTGCAGGACTATTTTATAGAGGAGATTAAATAATGAAAATGAAACTAATTCTGGGCTTTTTTCTAAGCCTGTGCCTGGCCTTTACAGGCTGTAAGGTTGGCAATGTTGCTTCCACTCAGGGATTGTCCGATCAAGCATACTTGTATTTTGTATCTACGAATGAATATAAAGCTCCGGTCAGCGTAACCGTTGATGGCTCAATAGTGTTTGAAGCAGCGGTGGTAAAGGAGAAAAAGTTTAATGTAAAAGGAAACACATATGCCATAGCTACCGGAAAACGTCATGTGGTGGTGAAGCAGAATGGTCAAATCCTTTTTGAACGCACGCTATTCCTATCTACTCAAGAAACCAAAAAGATTACATTGCCATGAGAAAATATCTTTTATTGCTCCTTGTAGCTACGGCTTTTACTTCATGTACCACTACCACAGCCCTATACGGCTGGGATAATTATGTAGATGCGTCCTATAAATATTATAAGAAACAGACTCCTGAGGCCAAAGCGGAGTTGATAAAAACGTATGAAGATATGATTAACAGGCCAAAGGGTTCTCGTCGGGTTGTTCCCCCGGGCATTTGTGCCGAGTATGGCTATTTTCTACTTCAAAACGGCAAGAAAGACGAAGGTCTGGCCATGCTTCAAAAAGAGAAAGAGCTTTATCCCGAATCGACAACTTTTATGGATCGTCTCATTAATCAATTTTCAAAATGAAAAAGATCATCTATTTCGCACTTATAGCAACGCTGTTTGCTTCATGTGCCAGTACCAACTTCACGCGTGGTAAGAATTACCCTAAGATGTACGCCGATAAACCGACTACTATCTTGGTGATGCCTCCTATTAATAAAACCGTTAATGTAGAGGCGAAAGAATATTTCTACACTTCCATGATGGTTCCGCTTTGCGAAAAAGGATATTATGTTATCTCTCCGTTTTTGGCTATGGACTTATTGAAGAGTGAGAGTGCTTATGACAGCGAACTGTATCTGGAGGGTAGTCTCGCTCCTTTCAAAAATGTTTTTGGTGCCGATGTGGCTTTGTTCACTGTGATAAACAAGTGGAGTAAATCGGCTATCGGCAGCACCATTACCGTAGAGATCGAATACATCTTGAAGTCGACAACCAGCAACGAGATACTGTTTAATCGCAAAGGTACACTTGTCGTGGATACAAGCATCAACTCCGGAGGTAGCGCCGGTTTGCTTGGTGCACTTGTTGACATGGCAGCTTCGGCCATTAATACTGCACTGACCGATAAGGTGATCGCTGCTCGTCGCTGCAATAATTTTGTGCTTCACGATCTGCCGGATGGCGTGTATGCGCCTCTGTTCGATAAAGATCAGAACACTCCCGCAGGTGGCATTGACTTTTCAGGCCGGGTGAGCCAATAAGAAGAAACCACAATATGATTTAAAAAAATGGGACTATGCTTATAGCCCCATTTTTTTTGCTTCATTCCAGATGACATCCATCTCTTCGAGCGTCATGTCTTTCAGATTGTTACCCACTTTGATGGTGCGTTCTTCCAGATAGTTGAAGCGGCGGATGAACTTTTGGTTGGTCCGTTCCAGCGCATTGTCCGGATCGATGCCATAAAGGCGGGCAGCATTGATGATACTAAAGAACAGATCGCCAAATTCAGCTTCCGCCTTATCCGTGTCCATGTCGGCAATCTCTACCTGCAATTCATCAAACTCCTCTTTCACCTTGTCCCATACTTGCTCTTTCTCCTGCCAGTCGAATCCAACGTGGCGGGCTTTGTCCTGTATTCTGTATGCTTTGATCAGTGAGGGCAGGGCAGCAGGCACTCCGCTCAGCACACTCTTGTTGCCACCTTTCTCTTTTAACTTCAATTGTTCCCAATTGTCGGATACCTGTCCGGCTGTTTCCGCCTTTACCTCACCAAACACGTGTGGATGGCGATAAATCAGTTTCTCACACAAGCGGTCGCATACATCCTTCATGTCAAAATCGCCCGTTTCCGAACCAATCTTCGCATAGAAAGCCACATGCAGCAACACGTCGCCCAGTTCCTTGCATATCTCCTTTTTGTCATCACGCATCAGCGCGTCACAAAGCTCGTATGTCTCTTCAATCGTATTCGGGCGCAGACTCTCATTGGTCTGTTTTTTGTCCCAGGGACACTTCACCCGCAGCTCGTCCAATATGTCGAGGAAACGCCCGTAGGCCTCCATCTTCTCTTCTCTAGTGTGCATAGTTATTTTTAATAATGATTCTTCTAAGATTTTCTATTTTTGTTTTCTCGTTCCAGGAGATCAGCAATCCTACTACCTCCGAGTAATTCTTTCGTCCGCTTTCTATCTTGTTTCCCTTCAGATAGAGGTCGTATATCCAGTCTTGCACATCGCCTATAAGCGGGTTGTACATGGCCATCCAGTGTTTGTAATTCTTCTCAGCCAACTCTTTTATCTCGGGGCGCACCAAGTCCGCCAACTCTTTATAATCCGCTTCCGCCAATAACCCTTTCGCATTTCTCATTATGTGGTTGAATACCGAGAAATAACCACTGAAGCGCACCTTCGCGTTTGTCGACCGTGTGCAAATCTGATAAGCATAAAAGTTGGCCTCCGCTTCGCCGGTGATGCCCCAGAAGTGTGCCAACTCATGCGCATACGTTGCCGGATAATCGACAGGAAGCAAATTCTTGTTCAGGTTAAACTCGCAGAAGAACGGCCCCATGTATCCTGTGATTCCCACCGCCGAACTGGCCCAGCTGAACATCATGGCTTTCACTTTTGGTGTAGAAGTAAACGGGCGATTCACTCCCAAAGAATCATACGCCCTGCTATATCCCAAGCTAATCTCTTTGGCCACCATCGTTTTGTCTATAGAGTCGACGGAGACATACGCCTTATTTAAGGTCTGCACATACTCCTTTGTGAATTCTTTGAAAGTCTCCGGACTATACTTCACATACTCCGTTCCCGTGCGTTGATAGAAGTTCTTTTGCGAATAATTCAGTCCCCAAGCCAGATAGAACCACACGTACACCCAAAGCAGATACTCCACGTCACACAGTAAAATCTTTCCCCATCGCACCTTCTTGTATCGTCCGTATATGGGATAGAGAATCACTCCCGTAATGCTTAGCGTGATAAACAGATCACCGAACGAGAAGGGGACAAAGCGGGAGCACGAAGAGAGGCAGAGCGCAATGACAGGGTAGACCAAGCGTGCATATCCCTCGCCCATTGCCGGAGTATGTTGCGTAATCCATACCGTCAATAAAAGAAGAACTAAGAGAATATATCGTATAATCCGGCTTCGCTTCATCTAATCCTTAAACACTATTGTAGGGACAAAAATATGCAATTATTTCGCATAATCGCTATAGATGACGGCTTTAAATTGCTTTTCAGATGACAGAAACAGGTGGAGAGTGGCAAGATTTGATGTTTTATTTATTAATTTTGCGGCCATTACACCCTGAATGGTGTGTAGTAAATTCATTCTAGTAGCAATTAATCATAAACAGATATATTAAAATGGAATTAGCAAGTAAGTACAACCCCGCTGACGTAGAGGAGAAGTGGTACCAGTATTGGATGCAACATAGATTATTCAGTTCTAAACCCGATGGCCGTGAACCGTATACTGTCGTCATCCCTCCACCTAACGTAACCGGTGTGTTGCACATGGGACACATGCTAAATAATACCATTCAAGATATTCTCGTTCGCCGTGCCCGCATGGAAGGCAAGAATGCCTGTTGGGTACCCGGAACAGATCATGCTTCCATCGCTACCGAAGCCAAGGTGGTGAACCGCTTGGCTGCTCAGGGCATTAAGAAAACCGATCTTACCCGTGATGAGTTCCTGGCGCATGCTTGGGAATGGACACACGAACATGGCGGCATCATCTTGCAACAACTTCGCAAGCTCGGTGCATCGTGCGATTGGGATCGTACAGCCTTCACCATGGACAAGGTACGTAGCGAAAGCGTGCTCAAAGTCTTTGTCGACCTTTACGCGAAAGGACTGATCTATCGAGGCGTGCGTATGGTCAACTGGGATCCGCAAGCCCTCACCGCTCTGTCCGATGAAGAAGTGATCTACAAAGAAGAGCATAGCAAGTTGTTCTACTTACGTTATAAGATTGAGGGCGAAGACGGATATGCCGTTGTGGCAACGACCCGCCCCGAAACTATTATGGGCGATACTGCGATGTGTATCAACCCCAACGACCCCAAGAACCAACACCTCAAAGGAAAGAAAGTGATCGTTCCGCTGGTCAACCGTGTCATTCCTGTGATCGAAGATGACTATGTCGATATTGAGTTTGGTACCGGTTGCCTTAAGGTAACCCCTGCGCACGATGTGAACGACTATATGCTCGGCGAGAAGTACAACCTCCAGACCATCGACATCTTCAATGATAACGGAACACTGAGCGAAGCTGCCGGACTCTATGTTGGCCAGGATCGCTTTGACGTGCGCAAGCAGATAGAGAAAGATCTCGCAGCTGCCGACCTGTTGGAGAAGGTGGAAGCATACACCAACAAAGTAGGCTATTCCGAACGTACCAACGTGGTGATTGAGCCCAAACTCTCTATGCAATGGTTCCTGAAGATGGAGCACCTTGCCAAGATCGCTCTTGAACCCGTGATGAACGATGACATCAAGTTCTATCCGGCTAAATATAAAAATACCTACCGCCACTGGATGGAGAACATCAAAGACTGGTGCATCAGTCGCCAGTTATGGTGGGGACACCGCATACCTGCCTACTTCCTTCCCGAAGGAGGCTACGTGGTAGCAACGACCGAAGCCGAAGCACTCCGATTGGCACAAGAGAAAACAGGAAACGCTTCTCTCACGATGGCCGATCTCCGTCAGGATGAAGACTGCCTCGATACCTGGTTCTCTTCCTGGTTGTGGCCCATCTCCTTGTTCGATGGCATCAACAATCCCGGCAACGAAGAGATCAACTATTACTATCCCACAAGCGATCTTGTGACCGGTCCCGATATCATCTTCTTCTGGGTAGCCCGCATGATCATGGCCGGATACGAATACGAAGGCAAGATGCCGTTTAAGAACGTCTACTTCACCGGTATCGTGCGCGATAAACAAGGACGCAAGATGTCCAAATCACTCGGTAACTCTCCCGACCCGCTCGACCTCATCTCCCAGTTTGGAGCCGATGGCGTGCGTATGGGTATGATGCTTGCCGCACCTGCCGGAAACGATATTCTTTTTGATGATGCCCTTTGCGAACAAGGACGTAACTTCAATAATAAGATATGGAATGCCTTCCGATTGATCAAAGGTTGGGAAGTAGATGCAACAGTGGAAATTCCGGAAGCCTCTAAACTGGCTATTCACTGGTTTGACTCCAAGCAAAACGAAGTTGCCGCCGAGATGGCCGACCTCTTTACTAAATATCGCCTGAGCGAAGCCCTGATGGCCGTTTACAAACTCTTCTGGGATGAGTTCTCTTCGTGGTATCTCGAAATGATTAAACCCGCTTACGGGCAACCCATTAGCTCTACGGTGTACGATGCAACCATCTGTTACTTAGATAACCTGTTGAAACTTCTTCATCCGTTTATGCCTTTTATCACCGAAGAACTCTGGCAACAGATGTACCCCCGTGAAGAAGGCGAAAGCATTATGGTTCAATATCTGTCCATGGATACCTATGTAGACACCCCTTTTGTGCAGCAATTTGAAATAGCAAAAGAGGTGATCAGTAACATCCGTACCATCCGTATGCAGAAAAACATAGCGCAGAAAGAAACCCTCGAGCTGCAAATGGTGGGAACCAATCCAGTGGCCGACCTCAATGCCGTTATCATTAAGATGTGCAACCTTTCGTCCATCACTTCCGTAGAAGTAAAGCCCGAAGGTGCCGCCTCCTTCATGATAGGAACCACTGAATATGCAGTGCCATTGGGCAATATGATTGATGTTGAGGCCGAGATAACCCGTATGGAAGCCGAGCTGAAACACAAAGAAGGCTTCTTGCAAGGCGTAATGAAAAAGCTTAGCAATGAAAAGTTTGTGGGTAATGCCCCCGCTGCCGTTCTCGATATGGAGCGTAAGAAACAAGCCGATGCCGAGAGCATCATCAACTCGCTGAAAGAAAGCATTGCCGCTTTGAAGAAAGCTTAAGTCCGGTTCACCTACGACCCCTTATAAAATAAGAAAAGTGGTTAAAGCATCCTCTTATGAAGATCTTTAACCACTTTTTTATTACTCACACCTACGTGTTTACTACATCAATGTTTGCGAACCAAACACACCCGCTACCGCACTTGCTACTGCAATGATCACTTTGAGTACAAAGCTCCATGCCGATTTGTTTATTCTCATGCTGTTGGATCTTTGGGGTTGTCGCCATTGTCATCTTTCCCATCAGAGGTCTTTTCGTCTTGCGCATCGCCCCAACGTTCGTACTCCACTCCGCTGTAGAGGGCTCTTGTGGTGCCTCCTGTTCCGGCCGACTTGGTATATTCCGGTCTGAAGTTCACACGCAGCCTCACAATCTGTGCGGGTGCCACATCCTCAGATTTATCCACCCCCTTCTCGGCAGAGTTGGCTATAACAGTGAACGTGCCTAGTCCGTCGAGCTTCACCGAGCGACTGTTGAGCAACTGCTCACGCATCACCGCCATTAAGTTGCGAATCACACTGTGCACATCACCCGGCGTTAGAGAAGCCTTCTCGGCAATCAGTTCGCCAATCTTCTGTGTGGTAACCATTTTACCCACCTTTACGAGTGATGGGTGCCATTTTTTGTTTCCGTCTTTTGATGCAATACTACTCTGCACCGGTTTGTAAAATAAAGGCATAATCTTTAATTTTTTAAGTTCTACATTTTTTTATTTACACTTGTAATCGATTACGAATGCAAAGGTAGAACTACCGCCGAGAGGCCATACACGAATGTGCACGAACGGGTATGAAGATGCTTTAGTCTGTTTGAGCGAACTTTATTTATCAAATAAATGTAGGTGTAAATTCAATGCCCAATCTCTTTATGCCTGTCACGGAGTATTGCAGAGAAAGTAATACTTAGAAACAGTTCATCTGTCATACATCATTTTTTAGGGATTCCCAATAAGGTTTTAGCCATTGGGTAATGTGACTCATTACTTCTGCAAACGGCACTATCGGTTCATATTTTATTTTTTTCAAAAAAGCGTTCCAACGTAGGTTTAACTCTACATCTTGGAAAAAATCATCTGAAAATAGAATGTGATTGTCGCTGTAATGAGTATTTCTCATACGGAATATCACATATAGAACAGAATGCAGCTTTAATATTCTCCTGATTATTGTCTATATGATTGCCCATGAAATCTATATCTAATGTAGGACGAGATGCAAAGCGGTCGTATGCGTAAAGAAGAGCACCGCCTTTGAGGACAAAGTGGCTGCGATATTCGCTCAATGAAAGACGGAAAAGAAGTCTTTCTTGAAAGTAACGTGTTACCAACTGCTGATAACGGATAGTTTCTTGTTTTGCAAGATTAAGCAACCGGACTTTAACCGATTGACCATAATTAGATGGATGGGTATTCATAATTGTATTTCCAAATAACGGCGCAAAGATGCCAGGACTCGTAGTTGTTCTGCATACGTGCGCAAAAGTTCAATTTTTCTGTCGGGAGCTTTTAGATAGGAAGAAAGCACTTCTGCCATTACGTCTATACCTATCTTATTCCGATATTTAATGGCATCACAAACACACCGTTCTTTATTATAAATAGAGACTTTAAAATCCTGTATCTGAGTTTCAGTGCATCCTATAGAAAGTATATTAGCATTTTGGTAAACAAGTTGAATGTCCGGAAAGTCAGGAACTACCACTTTGCGGTCACGGTCAATGGCAATATAATAGGCGGATGGAATTAGAGTAGTCATTTCATAGAAATTCCATGCTGAATAAAGACAGAGTATCCCACCTGGAACAATCTTTTCTATATCTATCATCGTATTGGCCAAAGCATCTTCCGTAGCATAGACACCACGCTTCAAACGGGTCACTTCACCCACTTTCGTTGCATGGAGCAACTTGCGGTATGATTTTCTATCTGTATCGCAAGACTTTATGAATCCATCTCTCGGCATATCTTTATTTGTTTCCATTTCTAAGCTCTATGGTGCAAATATACCGCAAGTTTTTAAATATGCGGTAGTTTAATACCTGAAAAGATTATATTTCCACTGAAAAAATAGAGTTTTATGGTAATAATAAGATAAAGGAGCTTACTTTCGCAAGTCAAACCATTATAAATAAACGTGTTATGATTACTTTAAAAGGGGTTGACCCCCGCATGATAGCAAATAACCTCACACCGTTTGAACCTACGCATCCGGGTGAAATTTTGAAAGGAGAAATAGAATACCGAGGAATCTCGCAACGGAAACTTGCTCGGCAAATGGGTGTTTCATATTCTGTTATGCATGAAGTATTGAACGCCAAACGCCCCGTAACAACTGAATATGCCTTGTTATTTGACTTTTCCGAAAGACTTGCAAAAATACGACAATTGGCGGCAATGCTCTGAAATAAAAGATTCTTCCTCCCATCAAGGCAACCCAAGATGCTTCAACACCAGTTCCACCTGTGGTATATAGAGGCGGCTACGTCAAGTAGTTACCTCTTTGGATAGCAAACCTGTTCTAACCACCTGGAACATGTTATTTTAGCTTACACGTAAATCGTTTTTTGTTTTTTTTCTTCTATATTCAACGTTTTTCTTCTATAATTGTATTGTTTTTCCATTAAATTATTCTTTAGGAGGATTTGCTGATGTGCTTTGGGCATATTCTCTCTAGTAAAGTGTAGCAATAGTAAAAAATGAAAGGGCAGAAATATGAAAAATGAAATTATCCCATTTTATTATCCAAGTGATAAGGTGATTGTGAGATCAAAGGACTGTTACCTGTACGACTCTGAGGGGAAAGAATATATTGATTTTGAGTCGGGTGTATGGTGTGCAAATTTAGGACATAGCAACGACAGAATCGTGCATGTAGTTGAAAAACAAGCTAAAGAATCTATTCACCATGGTTATCGGTTTAGGAACAGATTTTCAGAAGAGCTGTCAAAGGAATTACAAAGATTGATCGGCTTTAAAGATGGTTCAAGTGTTTTTTTAAGTTCCGGTTCAGAAGCTGTAAATCTGGCAATAACATTATCGCGAAATTTGACAGGCCGAAAAAAAGTTCTCAAGATCAATAATTCTTATCTTAGTGCGTATGGCTTTGGGCAAATGGCAAAAGAAAATGAAAACCTCGTTAGCGTAGAATTCAATGACTTAAATTCCATAAGAAACGTTGATTTCAATGAGATATCAGCTTTAGTCCTTGAAACAGGAGGAGCTTCGGTTGAAATGGTCAGATTTCCGGATTTTGAATTTATAGCACAATTAATAGGGAATATAAAGAAAAACAATTGTTTGATAATTGCAGAAGAAGTTACGACAGGGATGGGGCGACTGGGGAGATGGTTCGGTTTTCAGCATTATGATGTTATGCCTGATATGGTTGTCACGGGAAAAGCTTTAGGGAATGGATTCCCGATTAGTGCCGTCACAGTATCCTCGAATGTGACAGAAAGATTCCATCAGAACTGGTTTGCGTATGCGCAGTCTCATCAGAATGACCCTTTTGGTTGCGCTATTGGCCTTGAAGTCATTAAAATAATTGAAGAAACTGACCTAATTTCAAGATCTAATTCTGTTGGAATCTATTTTAAAGAACAACTCTTACAGGTTTTGAACAATCACAAAGATAAAGTGAAAGAAGTAAGAGCGCGTGGATTGATGCTTGCTCTTGAATTCAAAGATGGTTTTGACGGCAAGAAAATCTGTGATTCGCTGTTTGAAGCAGGGAATGTAATTGGATTTAAATTAAATACATTGAGATTTTTACCTCCATTAACCATTAAAACCTCTGATATTGATAAGATGATTGATGAATTACATCGTTTGCTGTCGGACTAGTCAGAAGACTATCAGCAATGAAGTTCAATAAGAATTACCTGATCAGGGTAAATGTTCTGAATCCACCCCCATCAAGGCAACCCGATATGCTTCAACACCAGTTCCACCTGTGCCGGGGTGAGTAGCGGCGAGCGGATGCTGTAACCGGTGGCGGCAAGTGCTTCTTGCAAGGCAGTATTGCGGGCAATCCAACGATGGAGAGTGCGACGGGCAGTGGCTATCTGCACATGCGGCATGTAAAGTTCGGCCAGTTCGTCTCTGGTCATGGCCCCGTAGTGGGGCAGGGGAGTATCTGTGCTCATGAGTTGGCTGATTTTTGGATATTGAGTAAAACTTTGATGATGTATTTGGCCGGTGCGGTGATGGGCTTCTTTTCGCCTGCCCACTTGCCGTGCACGATGATGCTCCACACCGGATGGCCTATCTCGCCGTAGCGGGAGAGCCGGAGTATGGCATCCACCTCGTCCCTACAGCACACACCAATGGCGTAAAGCCGCTCCAGCAGGCCGTCGTAGTTGTGCGTTTTCTTGTCCAAGGCATAGTCGGGAGGAGAAAAATAATCTTTCAACCTCTCAAGCGTCATTTTCTCGTTGCCCCCTCCGTTTTGGGAGGGGGTATGGGGGAGGTTTATTTCTTTTTTGTTTGCTTTTGTTTTGTTTTGTTTTGTTTGTGGCGTTTCTGTCGACATTAACCCCGTTTTTGTATGCATTAACTCCGTTTCTGTAGGAAATAACTCCGGCATCTCCACTTGTTTCACCTCCGTAGAAATGCTTGTGGCAGGTACTTCTACCGTCTTTTCGGGTGCTTGAACAGGTGCTTCAGCAGGTCCTACCTCTTTTTCCTCCTGCGGACACTCGATGAGATTGAACTCCGGAGATATTCGTACGGAACCTCTGCGGCCACAGCAAGCTTTGTAGCGACGTTGCACCCCGTTGGAGGTGAGCACATGTTGAGTTTCGTAAAGTGCGGCATGAAAAAGTCCCACCTGCAAGCAAGATTCTACAATCGCTTGTATCTGTTCGGGATTTTCAGTATTCAATTCCTCGTAGATGTCAAAACACGTGTCTTCATCCCACGACAGGTAGTAGCCATTTTCGTGATAAATTCTGCTGTAAAGTTCGATGATGACGATTATTCCCAGAGCGCCATGCTTACGGTTGATGCGTCGCACTTTGCGATCTCGCATAAAGTCCACGTCCAATGGAAAGTAATCCAATCCTCTTTTTTCCGGTCTTGCCATGATCTTTTTATTCTTTATTATTTACAAATTTCATTTCTGTCAGCTATCACACAACTTCAGCGCGTTGAACGTCCGATATCAGCGTGTTGAAAACGTACATTCAACACGTTGAACTCGTACATTCTACAAACCCCTCTCAGAAGGCCTGTAGGGCTAGGTGCTTTCTTTTTACATTAGAGCAAGAATGCCATATGAAAAGTGCGCCATCGTTCAGCGTTTAAATCATAGTAGAGCATAAATACATTTTCCGGGAACGAAACGCAGGGGCGTTTGAACACTTTTTGGTAGTTTGCTAACGTACCACGTGTATGTTCTGTCTCTCCATCTTGCCTGATGTACGAAAAATCTGCCTCTCCGGAAAGCATACAATCAAAAAGAGCTTCTATCTTTTCCGCCAGATGAATGGCCTCTTCCATTGTGATCATTCTCTCTTTTCGGATGCATGCCGCACGAAACATAACTCGCTGATAATGAAAATCTTCGCTTTTCTTCATGATGTTCTTCTGTTGTTTAATTATGATGCAAATCTATGGATAATATTCCATTGATCTCCCTACACGCGTGTAGGAAAATGGTCGTTTTGAGTGACAAAGCATCATTTTCCGACATGCGTGTAGGGTGCACGTATGTATTTCTTTTTTATCTTTGCCGCCTGTAAAAAAATATTTTTATTAAAACAACTAAACTTAGAATGGAATATAATAAGTTTCTATTGCATAGTGGTCTTTTTTTGAGGCAGATTAGAGAAGTAGCATTAGCAGATTTGCATTTGACTCAGGAGCGGGTAGCTTCCGATATGAAAATGTCAACGCAAACTCTTTACAGGATAGAGACCGGTCAAAATTTGACCTGGGCAAGAATGGATCAATTATTTGCGTACTATTGCAATTATGATGGAGTAAGAGAGCGTTATGCAGATACTTATCATCGATTGTCGAATGTGGAGCGCATACCGGAGAGTGATTTCTTGAAGCTGGAGTCGAACAACGTGCAGGATGGGGAACTCTCCGAATATGTGTTGGATCTTTATAGGGAAGCGGAAGAAGCTTGCGAGGTGAAGGTTAGAAAGATTAATCATTAAAAGGTGATTAATTGTGCTTTAGATTTCGCAGAATCATTTATTTTCATTTTTTCCTTGCATTTGCATTGAAAAATTCCGAATATTGCATTCTTGGGAATCTGATCTTGCATAACTAATAGCACCTATTTTTTCATAGAGTTCTTTGACGTATTTCCCATTCTTTAATATTACCTTTGCGCCCGCTAAAAAGTAGCTGTTTTTCGAGCGAAAAGCTTGGTTTATATATGTTTTTGTATTGTAACTTATTGATATTCAGTTGAATATAATTTTTGCCCTCATAGAGTCACTTCCAGTAGAATAAGGATTAAGACCTCCTCTACTGCATGATTGACACTCATAGTCACTCTCATAGAGTCCCAGTAGAATAAGGGAAGTAAAGATCCAGTAAGAAAAATGATTAAGCAGATTTGGAACTATTGATAATACTTCTACAGTTTAAGCATCTGAATGCTACCGTATTTCTAAAAAAGCATTACCTTTGTACATCTGGACAATATGTTCCATGAGGTAATTTTTTAAGTGAGTAAATACCCAATCCTTATGCATGGTGAAATTTGACGAATATGATACGATTTTTACAATTCTCAGATATACATTTTCTCTTCTGTGAGGATCCTGAAGATGATTACGCGCAGATGCGCATACGCTTTATCGAGGATTTAGAAAATGTGAAGAAGCGCTTTGGGCTAATTGATTATATTTTAATTTGTGGAGACATAGCTTGTAGAGGTCAAAAGAACGAATATGACAAAGCTAAAGAATTTATAGAATCAGTGAGCAAGGCATTAGAAGTAGAAGGCAATAGACCAAATACTTTCGTAGTTCCAGGGAATCATGATATTGATAGGAAAAACTATGAAACAACACGCGACCTATTGAGGCCTACATTGTTGGACATGGCGAAAAACAATGAGTTCCTTCGGAAAATCAAACATACTGAGCCCGATACCCTCAGAATGCTCTATTCTCCTTTATCAGCCTATAATGAATTTGCTCAGCCATATTTTATCGATGAAGTGAGTGAAACTATTATGATTGGTGATATGGGTGAGAATTGTTTTGATGATAAGAACTACTACTGGAAGTGTTGTATAGGCAAAGCTGGGGATTACACTATCAATATATATGGCTTGAACAGTACGCTTACATGTGATGGTAAAGAGAGTGCAATAAAAGATTTAGAGGAAGGTTATCATCTTACATTCCTTCCCAAACCTGCTTATAATATTCTGACATACTCCAATGAGATTAATATTTCGATGATACATCATCCTTTAGATTGGCTCATAGATGAAGAACATGTTAGTTCGACCTTTGATGATCGCTTTAAATTGCAGTTTTTTGGTCATATGCATGTTCAAAGTTCTAGAAGCGACAAAGCTATCAAAATATTTTCGGGAGCATTTCAGCCGGAGAAAAAGACTGATATAAAGGATTGCCTTCCTGTATATAATATTATAGAACTTAATGTTGATGATGCTAAAATGAATGTAATGCTAGAATCGCGTAAATGGGATGGATATTATTTCGTTAGATATAAGGAGGAATCTAAAACTATGTCAGTTTCTCTTGCTGCTCCTGACAATTGGTCAAAAACGACAAAAGAGGAAGCGCTAAAAGAACCAACAATAATAGAGCATACTATGATACCGATAAATGAAATTAATTATATGTTTATCAATAGCGATAAACAAAGGGAGATCATAGAGCAACTTGCTCCTGAAACATTTGATGATGAGCGTTCAGACCGTGCAAATTGCCTCATATTTTTAAAATTAGTCAAAGAAAAGGGGCTATATCAAGAATTGTTGAATAAATTAAACAAACGAAATGGAGACAGTATTAGATAGAATGCTTAGTAGTGTATTAGTTATATCCTACCCAAAGGACTTAACATCAAGACTTGCAACTCTTTGTAAAAATTATGCAGAGACTATTGATCGAAATAAAGTAGAGGATTGTGTCTCCTCATTTTTGTGTGGCACAGCTAATGTGGCTCTAAACACATATATCATAAAACAGTATGCAGAACAGTATAACGAGAATATAAAATTCCCCTCTGTCGTTTACAAAATCTTATCTGAATATATAGTATATATATTAATTATGGATGAAGATGAAAAATATGAGGATACAGACAAAATGATGTATTCACTAATAGTACGCAATATGATAGTTATTTGCAAGAATTCCTATGATAAACTTCTTGAATCCGCATTCATAGCATCACTATATCCAGTTTCTGATTCATATAGAGAGAGAAAAAGTCACATAGAAAAATGTTCTGATAAACAAATAATTCCTGGTATTTTCGAATGTGAAAATTTTGAGGATATGGGTCTGACTCTCGAAGAAGATCTCTTTGATGAAATAAAACAATTAGCGCAACAGGCAGCAAAACTGGAGTATCAGGAGCTAATTGATAGTATAAAATCCAAAAATATTGAAGACCCCTTTATATTAGCATGTTATGCTGCCAGTATACTCGCTGTTAATCCCGAATGGAAGTATGTCGATACCAATCCCGTGAAAACACTTATGGACATTCTTCCTGCAAGTCGTAAGAAGATGAAATTGGAGAATCTAAAATTAAAATTGAATGACTCAGAATGGTATCATTCTTATGATGCTCAGTCAAAATCTTCATTACTTCTAAATTACATTGAAAAGCCTAATATAACCAATGAAATAGGCGAATTAGAGTTCTCTAGCCTCGAATTTGCAATTTATATGTATTATGAATTTTTTCTTGAAGAATTAATAGCAGCTTAATATGGATAATCAAGGTACAAATGATCTTCTTTTAAACACCCCAAAAGAACAGAAAAATCCAACAAAAGAGAATGTTGTTGACTCATTAATAGTGGCGAAAGAAACCCCGTTTTATACTGATGCGCTGAATGAGATAAACATAAATAGTATTATTACCGATCAAAAACCGGAACTCATAGTTCTCTTTGGACTTAACGATTTAGGTAAAACTACATTTGTGGGTTCATTATATCATTTACTTAGGGTAAATGGTGAAATGGCTGATTATAAATTTGCTAACTCCGATACTTTTGCCGGTTTTGAACGTAGAGTATTTCTACGTAAATGTAGTAAGGATGGTCGGTCAAATACCAATCGTACTCTCCGTTCGGAAAATCCGTTTCTTAGCCTTCATATGATACATAACACGACTAGAGAAAAACGTTTTATTGTATTATCAGACAGGGCTGGTGAGCGTTACCGCGATTACATTTCCAAGGATGAAGAGCTTTTAAAAGACAAAACCATCAAGCATGCTGATCGTATTTTACTTTTTGTCAATGCTGAAGAATTGATGGGACGATCTTATTCTAATATGAAGGACGAACTTCGAACACTTCTTCGTAGACTTAAAGAGAAAGAAATGTTACCGATGTGTGCAACAAAATATATTATATTCAATAAATATGATAAGGTTGTAGATACCGAAGATCAGCAATTCAAGGAGCATAAACAAGAGATCGTTGCACTATTTGAAGAGATGTTTGAAATAAATGAAATTTCACAACATTGTATTAATTCTAAGAGTCTTGATAATAATATTGAGCTTGAGGAGATATTTCATTCACTTATACAACCTCTTAACGCAAAAAAAGTAGATCCAAGCTTAGATTGGGTCAAGACAGCAATAAAAAGAAATAAAGCATAATGGAAAAAACAAAGAAATGTCTTATAGTAGGCCTTCCAAGTGCTGGTAAATCTACTTATATCGGAGCTTTTTGGGCAATTGAAAAAGATGGTGGTACAGGCCATAAGCTTACATGCAAGGAGTATCCTTCTGATACTACTTACTTGGATGCTCTTAAAAAGAGCTGGTTGGAACAAACTATCGTCAATCGAAATGCAAATATTGAGCCACAAGAAATTCGTTTGAAACTACATTCTGAAGTCACAGAAACAACTCTCGATCTTCATATTCCAGACTTTAAAGGTGAGGTTTTTCAACGTATACTCTCTAATAATATAATGGATAAGATAGCCCAATGGTGTAGTGAAACGGATTGTATTCTATATTTTATTAAATACACCAAAGAAGATATGTTACAAGATGAAATGCCTCAAACATCTATAGAACCCGAAACTCAAACTGAATTTATCCAAAAAGAGCCTACAACTATGCAAGTTAAGGATATTTCCGAGTGGACACAAAATATAATGTTGTTTAAATATCTTCACACACAGGTAGATAATGGTATCCCTTTGGCGATTTGCATTTCAGCATGGGATAAGATTAAGACCCAACTTTCTATTGAATCATGGGTTAAAACTAAGCACCCGTTTCTTTACAACTTTATTCAGCATCATTTCACTAATGTGAAATATTACGGTGTCAGTGCTCAAGGACTAGAATATAAAGATGACAGATTTGACGAATATCAACGGCTTACAGAGCTAAAGCAACGGGCTTACATCTATACAGATAGTAAATCTCATGACATTACAGAACCATTTGATTTCTTAATAACTCAATAAAGATGAATCTGCAAATCCATCAAATGTTGCATGGTTATAATCAAGGTCACAATCTGATCCAAAGTTCTATCGTGTTATCCTCTAATGAAGATATGGATTGCATGGCAACACTAAGCGATTGGTCAGAATATACAAATCCACAGGATGAAGCAGACTATTTCACTATATATCCTCTCGAAAATAGCGAGTACTATGTTATAGCAAAGACATGGTATGCTAACGAAATGAAACGTCCTGGATGTGTTTGGACTCATAGCCTCCTTATATCATACAATCAATTGTCACAAGTCGCAGATTTTCGGATTTTTATTGACCTATTTGTACGTCCACAAAATGGTGATTTTAACTTTTACGCAACTCCTCTTGAGATTGATCCTATGTTAGAAAAAGAGGATTCTTTATTTGCCAATAAACTTGTTGTTCCTTCACTACCACTTATATATGATGGCCTGATCAATGGGTATCCATTGATGTATTGTATAGAAAATCGTTCTCAATTTTATCAATATCTTTGTTTGCTTTTAATGAATTATTTTCCATATCAATTACTCTGTAAATTGTCATTTTCTACTGGCAGCTCTGGACTTCGAACGTTAAATGCTAAGCCTTTTAGTTTGCAGTTTATCAATATTCAACATGATTCCGCTAAATCTATCATTTCTTGTGACGAACTAGAACTCGAAGCTGTCCCTTCATGTATCAGTTTGGCAGCTCGAGAAATTGCATCAGAAAAACTCCAGTTCAGTCGCTTGATCCATACTTTCGCGGATGAAATAGCTGCAGACTTTCAGAATCTCAATGGTTTTTTAATCTTAATAGAATTGATCAACAGAAATTACGACACTCCAGAAGAAAAACAAGAAGGATTAAAACTTATAATAGCAGAACTTGTCACATTATTCCCAAATCGTGAAAGTGGTGAACTCCTGAAAGAACGCTTTCTTCAAAAGCGAATGACTAATATTTTTGTATCTGACTGTGAATTTATATACTGTATGTGTATTAGTGAGTTTATAAATTCATTTTCGTCACAATCCATTGACTTTTGGCAAAGATTCGAAAACATAGCACAAAGTGATGATCGCCAGTCATATTATCAATTACTTCAAAAGCTTTGTTTGACATCACATCTTAACGAATGGGGAAAGAATATCCTTGCAAGAAGTAATGATTATATTATGCTATCCGATCTCAATACCATAGCTGATGAAAATTGGTCTTTATTTCAGTCATTGGTTTCTGTCTGTCCAGAACTATTAAACCAATGTAGTTGGATTTCATATTCTAGTAATCAGGTAGAAGATATTATTAGTATTATTCTCACTTCACATGCATCTAATATATTCAATAAATGGAAGGAGCTACTCCTTAAAATTTTTGAGAAACAAATCAATGTAAACGCAGATTTGAGTAATCTTATTTTTCAAAAGGATGGAAATGCTGTCAACTATGTGCTTGACTACCTCAACACTTCACAAAAATATATACTACCCAAATCCATAGAGAGACTTAGTCAACAAGAAAGCCTGAAGATTCTTATATGGATGGATACTGTAAATGTACTGACTCCTAGTGTGGGCCTCTTTATTATGAAATCTATCCGACCAATCTCTCAGCAAGTACAATCTAGGGGTGTTGAACGGTGGATTGCTTTTAGTAAACTTTCCAAAGAATCAATGTCTATTGAATATTATGCATATCTATATTTGTTATCATTCAATTGGTCTAGTGATTCTTATGCTATTCAATTTATGCGTATAGCCTTTTACCCACTTCACGAAGCAGCTTCAGAGAGTCGATTAGGTTATGAACTTTGGAGGAATATTTCACCATATACAGAAGAACTACCAATATGGCATGATTGGGATCGATGCAAAAAGCTACGAAAGACAGTGATAAAACGCATCAAAAAATCAGATTTCAGCAAAGATTTTATTAAAAACTTCACTCCAGATAAAGAATTGAATAGAGAATTGATTAAAATTTGGGATAAATAAGTATCCTTAAGAATTCAAAGTTTAAATTGATACTTTTAACAAATGGTTTATTCCTCAAATAATAGCATTTTGCCTTTGATATTAGAGAGCTTTTCATAACTTTGCAATTAAAGAGTTATTTGAAGTGGTGAAAAATGAAGCGAGGTAAAGCAGCTAATTCGTTTCTAAATCATTACCTATCGCTAAATACATACTGTTCAATCCCCTGAATTATACCGCATTTCTAAATAATCACTATCTGATAATTGAGGAAAAGGAAACATCACATAACGAAGTCATGTCATGGAATAAACCACGTCGGCATCTACGATGAGATGGTCCGATAACAGTGTTTGCTAATTATACATTAATAGAAAAGCCCTCCGACTTGGGAAGGCTTCATTATTCCGTTTTTAAGTGCAGTATATCGGGACATGCCGATAAGGGCACTAATTACAATGCAAATGTCAGCATTATCTTCGTTAGAAACAACTATTTCTTATTAAAAGTTTAAACCTGAACAGTTCTGGATTATATTTTTAATCTTTTCTGATTTTTCATCAGATGAAAGTATTTCATTTAATTGTTTAGTCATCATTAATTTTTATCAGACTAAATCTCAACCTAACTTTGGAAGCAACTATCCGGAATTTCCGGATAGTTCAAATAACGTTTTTCTTTTTATAATATTATTTGATTTTCGTATCTTTGCTGAATGGAAAAAATACTAACTATCCAAGAGTTTTACAGGACAAGATTGAATTTTGTTCCCGAAAACCTAAAGAAAGGGTTTGGGCACTTCAACGTGTTCAAGCGAGCTGATATTACTCTCTGTCGCAATGGTCAAACGTTATATAGCCGTAAGGATTATTATAAAATATCATTGTTGAAGGGCAAATTTCGTATTCAATATGCGGATAAAACTGTTGTAAGCGAAGAAAATACGCTTGTCTTCTCCAACCCGATGATCCCTTATAGTTGGGAGCCTTTGGAGGAGGACAAAGGAGGCTTCTTTTGCATTTTCACTGAAGAATTCTTCAATCAATATGGGCAGATGAAGGAATATCCGATGTTTAAGCCCGGATTTAATAAGGTGTATGATATTTCGGAAGAGAAATTAGCGTCCATTGAAAATCTTTTCCTCCAGATGTCGCAAGAGCTTAACTCTGATTTTGAATACAAATATGATGTAATTAGAGGGCTGGTCTTTGGCTTGATACACGAGGCCCTGAAAATGCAGCCTTCTAATGAGACTGAAGTTGCTTCATCGAATGCGGCCACGCGCATTTCTACTTTGTTTATGGAGCTTCTCGAACGTCAGTTTCCCATCGAAACACCTGATCAGCGGATGAAGCTACATTCGCCCATCGATTTCGCCGAACATCTTTCCATCCATGTGAATCATCTGAACCGCAGCTTAAAAGAGATAACGGAAAAAACAACGTCGCAATTGATAGCCGAACGCATTGCTCAAGAGGCAAGAATGTTGTTGCGGCATACGAATTGGAATATAGCTGAAATTGGCTTTTGTCTGGGTTTTGAGGAACCGGCGCATTTTACCAATTTCTTTCGTAAAATCAATAACGAAAGTCCTAAGGATTATCGGAACAGGCCAATTGTTTGAATTTTGCAGTTTTTCGTTTGGATTTGGTACAATAGAATAGGGGAACTGAATTTAACTTTGCAGCGTTTCTAGTGGTATCAATTTTAATCGTAAAAAGACATGAATTCAATTTCATTTAAAAGGAAAACTTCATCTGCTACTGTTCCTGCCTGGCTTGTTTTGTTGATGGCGGCTTGTGCGGGGATTACTGTGGCAAACATCTATTACTGTCAACCGATTCTAAAGGAAATAGCCTCTGAATTTAATGTGTCGGAGTCGAGCGTAGGTATGATTCCTATGTTGTCTCAAATAGGCTATGGTTTGGGATTGTTTTTTATAACTCCTCTTGGCGATAAGGTGGACAAGAGGAAGCTGATTCTGGGGTTACAATATTTGTTGATTGGTGCGCTGGTGCTGCTCTACCTTAGTTCAACTATTGTGTCTGTTTGGGTGTTGAGTGTATTGATTGGACTATTTGCTGTCTCTGTTCAGGTGATTATGCCAATGGCTGCGGGGTTCAATCACGAAGAAAGAGGCAAGAATGTAGGGATTATCTTTACCGGAGTTTTAATCGGGATATTGGCTGCACGGGTTTTTAGCGGAACAATCGCCGATATTTTGGGATGGCGTCAAGTCTATCTGGTGTCATTGATAGCGGTTGCGATTGGAACGGTTTTTCTTACCTTATTCTTACCCAACGGGAAGCCGAACTTTGAGGGAAGCTATTCTCAGTTGTTACGATCGGCTTTGTTTCAGTTCAAGAGATTCAAATTGCTCCGTCGTTTGGCGTTTATCGGGATTCTTCAATTTGGTTTGTTGTCAGCTTTCTGGACCACCCTGACTTTTCATTTGAGTGGAGTTCCTTTCAATTTTAGTAGTGGAATCATCGGATTGTTTGGTCTGGTAGCTGTTGCCGGAGCATTGGTGGCGCCTATCATGGGAAAAAAGGCCGATAAGGGCGGGGTCACAAAGGTTCGCTTCGTGGCTGTTGCTCTTGTAGTGGTCAGCATTTTGATGATGTGGTTTGGACAGCATTCGGTTATGGCTATGGTTGTTGGAGTTCTGTTGCTCGATATTGGCGCTCAGTCTATTCAGGTGAGCAATGTAGCCATGATGTATACGCTCGATCCTTCTTCGCACAGCAGGATCAACACCATTTATATGTCTCTATTCTTCACAGGAGGAGCGCTCGGAACATTAGCCGGAATACTTTGCTGGCAACTAGGTGGATGGAATTGGGTGATGGCTCAAATGTTTCTTTCGGCAGTAGGGATAATTTGGCTGTTGTGGAAAGAAAAACGGGGATAGTTACTCTTTTTTGCAAATTCACTTTCTGATCGTAAATTTGCAAAAAGTGAGATTGCGATGCATAGAAAGAGTATTGAATGTGAAAAAATAATCTGGATATAAAATTTAGTATTTGTTTGAAAATCGCCTGACTGATTAATTTTTTATCACTACCTTTGCAAACGTTGTGATTTTATTGATGCTACAAAAAGGATTTGCAATGTTTGGAAGAAACAGAAAGAAGCTCTCTTCTCTGTTTCTATTTACTCGATTAGTAGCGGTAAAGAATACTTAATATGGAATATTTAATTAAAAGGACTTATAACTTAACTAATGCAGACAAAGGAGAATGGGTAGAGCGCATTAGCTCGTGGATGAAATATTTAAGAAAATCTTCTTCTCCGGATTGTTGCGTCAAAATTAATCTTCAGAGAGCTATCTCTAAGAAAAACATCTCGTCTTTCCATATAGTACTTCTTTCTTGTTTTATGGAGGCAATAAGAAAGAATGGGTATTTAATCTTGCTGAATATTCGAAATAAAGAATTAGAAAAGTTTATCCAGAGGAATACGAGTCTCACTCTTTATTGGAAAATCGATACTGATCATTTGGATTTAGATGGTGGTTCTGAATTAAATTTGTGGAAGGTAATTGAAGGTGAATTTGAAAAATATGAGAAGAATGTGCATCGCTATTTTACCAACAAATTTCCAACGATTAACTTTTTAGGGCTAACCTCGAGCTTGGATGAGTTATATTTTAATGTCTTTGACCATTCGGAAGCTAATGGGATTGCTTTTTCGTACATCCATTATGATGAGATAAAAAGGATTATACATGTTGCAATATGTGATTTTGGAGCGGGTATAGCTAATTCAGTAAAAAATGCGTATTCAAGGGCCAAAGACGACAAGAAAGCATTGTTTGAGTCGATTAAGAGAGGGGTAACTTCAAAAAGCAATGAACATAATGCCGGCTGCGGTCTTGACAATGTTATATCCACTCTTTCAGATGGATCAATGTTTCGTATTGTAAGTAATCGAGCTGTACTATTCTGCGCTAAAGAAGCAGTGGGTGTCAAAACAAAGACATACGACTTACCGTTTGAATTTAAAGGTACACTAATTTCTTTCGATCTTCCGATCTCTAGTTTCGAGAAAATGAAGTAGAAGAAAAATAAATTAAAATGAAGAGAAGAGTGACATTGCCTAATTTCGTTTCTTGAACGCATATTTGATATATTTAACGATTATCTTTTCCGAATTAGTTCTATTGATTCAACTTTTCATTATCTTTGAACTAAAATAAAACTTTTCACTATGTTGTTTCGGAATTCTATGGCAACTTGTGTGGTTGCTTTCTCTTTAATCCCATATAATATGCAAAAATGGACAGAACAGGAGTATGATGGCTATCGCCTTATCACTCAGGAAAAAGGTGCCACACTAGGATATTCTCCGGCATCGGGTATTAAAATCATCTATAAAGACGGGTATGCCTTTAAAGATCTTAATCACGATGGTGAACTAGATGTGTATGAGGATTGGCGTGAACCTGTAGAAAAGCGGGTAGAGGATTTAGTAGGTAAACTTTCCATTGAAGAAATAGCGGGGTTGATGCTATATAGCAATCATGAGGCTGTTCCGGCCACCTCTTATGATATCTCTACTTATAATGGGAAAGAATATAAGGAAAGCGGGGCGAATGCATGGGATTTGAGTGACAATCAAAAACGCTTTTTGAAAGAGGATCATCTACGCCATGTATTGGTTACCATTATTGAAAGTCCTGAAGTGGCGGCTCGTTGGAATAATCAAGTGCAGGCCTATGTTGAAGGGCTGGGACACGGCATTCCGGCCAACAACTCTTCTGACCCGAGACACTCGGCAAGAGCTGATGCGGAATTTAATGCAGGAGGCGGAGGGAAGATCTCTCAGTGGCCCGGACCATTGGGACTTGGAGCGACTTTTTCTCCCGCATTGGCAAAGCGGTTCGGAGAGATTGCTTCTGAAGAATATCGGGCACTTGGTTTTACAACCGCTCTGTCTCCGCAAGTGGATATCGCCACCGATCCTCGTTGGTATAGATGTCATGGTACCTTTGGAGAAGATCCGAAGCTGACCGCTGATTTGGCGCGTGCCTATTGCGACGGATTCCAAACTTCAAAAGATGAGGATGAAATAGCTGACGGCTGGGGTTATCATAGTGTGAACACTATGGCAAAGCATTGGCCGGGTGGTGGTGCCTGCGAAGCGGGACGCGATGCACACTATGGTTTCGGAAAGTATGCTGTGTATCCGAATAATAATATGAAACTTCAGAAGATACCTTTTATTGAAGGGGCTTTTAGATTGGAGGGGAAGACCGGAATGGCTTCGGCAATAATGCCATACTACACTATTTCTTACGGGCAAGGTTCTGAAAATGTGGCCAATAGCTATGATCCTGATATCATTAACCGCCAACTTCGTGAAGAAGCTCGTTATGATGGGGTGGTATGTACTGACTGGTTGGTAACGGCAGACGAAAAGCATCCCGGCATTCATTCAGGCAAACCTTGGGGTGTGGAAGGACTGACAGTTGCCCAACGTCACTACAAAGCTTTGATGGCGGGCGTTGACCAGTTTGGAGGCAATAACGATATAGTGCCTGTTCTGGAGGCCTACCGAATGGGGGTAAAAGAGCATGGTGAAGAGTGGATGATAAAACGTATGCGTACTTCCGCTCGTCGCTTACTAATGAATATTTTTCGTACAGGGTTATTCGAAAATCCATATCTGAACGCTGCGCATAGTGCTGAAACGGTGGGTTGCCCTCAATATATGAAAGAAGGATATGATGCGCAAACAAAAAGTGTGGTTATGTTGAAGAATCATGCTTCTTGTCTGCCGGTGTCAGGAAAGAAAAAGGTCTATATTCCCACACGCCATGTACCTGCTTATCGTGGTTTTTGGGGAAATATGATTAAGGCTCAAGATATTACTCCCGTTAGCCAAGGATTGATGTCTAAATACTTCACGGTAGTGAATACGCCTGAAGAAGCTGATCTTGCCATCGTCTTCATTGAGTCGCCCAACGGAGGTTGTGGGTATAGTCTTGAGGATGTAAAAGCCGGAGGAACGGGATATGTGCCTATCAGTTTGCAGTATGATGATTATACGGCAACTCATGGTCGGCCACAAAGTATCGCGGGTGGTGATCCTTTTGAAAAATTCACCAATAGAACATACAATGGCAAGACCACCAAAACGGTCAACAAGGGGGATATGGATTTGGTCATTTCTACCAGGAAAGCAATGGGAGATCGACCTGTTATTGTATCTATTAACCTTAATAATCCGACAGTAATGAAAGAGATAGAACCTTATGCTGATGCTCTGTTTGTTACCTTTGATGTGCAAAATCAAATTATTTTGGATTTTGTGACCGGACGTAGCGAACCTTCTGCTCTTCTTCCTATGCAGATGCCTCTTGACATGAATACGGTGGAAAAACAGGCCGAGGATACCCCCAGAGACATGCGTTGTTATCAGGATGTTGATGGCAATACGTACGATTTTGCTTACGGAATGAATTGGTCTGGCGTAATTCAAGATGAACGGGTTAAGAAATATAGATGATCTACTAAAATGGATATAAGAGAGGTACAACTATCAGATAGAGAGAAGAAGTCTTTGAAATAAAATCCACCTTAAATTATAGACTTGAAAATAGTTTAGTGTATATTTGATGTGTAATTGAAGTACATACATAGGAATTCAGCACTAACTAAATTTATTAGAATATGAAAAAGACTAAACTATTCTTTCTTTTTATCATGATGTTATTCGTTAACACGTCTTGTAGCGATAATAATAGTGATGTAATATGGGATTTTGTGAATTATAGCATTGAGTTTAACGTAAGTAATAATGATCTGCTAAATGATGAAGCGTTCTTATCTAAAGTTAAAATTGTTTATGAGGGGAAAGAATATCACTATTCGAAGGAGGATAGTGAGCACTTTTACACAAGGGCTACTTACTGTTACCCTTTGGCTATCAGATGCTACAGTAACTCGCTAGACCAAACCGTACCAAACACGATCTTAGGCTTTGGCGAATTTAGTCCTACCGAAGACTATAAAAATCAGAAGTTTACAATTGATTGGGGTAATGGCCGTGTGGATGAAGTAGAGTTTGACCTATATATAACATGGAAAAAAGGCGACCCTACAGTTCATAAGAAGTTGAAATTGAATGGTGAGGAAAGAGATTTTTCACCTCTATTGATACCTTTAAACTAGTTTTGTTTAAGCAATGAATGAACTGATTACCTTCATTGTGCAGATACTGAGTTGTCTTATAGCGTAACTATCCGGAGATACCGGATAGTTAAAAAAGTGGCTCAGATAACCTATTCAATGGTAGTCTGAGCCACTTTTTTGGAAAAATAAGCCCCTAATCAATGGGAGTCTCGCAGAACATATAAAGGTAGTACATGAAGTATCTGCCTTATTATTGTTTTTCTGTACTCTTTATTGTAAATACGGATACTATTTTATTCTTTGAATAGATGGTAATTACAAATTCAGAGTTCAGATCATCTTCGGCTAATTTGCTACAAAGGAATCGCGACATGATTTTTTCATACGGCTTAAGAGATGATATTTGTCCCCAAACAATTTGTTTCTTTTTGCCCATCTTTACTATTTCTATCTTCAATTTAGCATCAGATGAAGCCACTTGCCCAAAGTTCTGAATCTCAATATTACAATACCATTTTTTATTCTCGAGTTGGAAGTGAGGAGCGCGAGCCGACAATATAGGTTCCACATAATTAGTATAGGGTAAACGAGCATAGCCGTAGAGCAACTCTCCGGATTTTGTTTTTCCTATAAGCTTGGGAGCAAATTCGTCCTTAGTGATTCCATTCCCTTTTGCATCAAATGTCACGATCAAATCGTTCTCTTTATTATCCACCTTTAACACTTTAGATCCACGTCCGAAATTTACTTCAGATGAAGCACCAAAACGTAGTGACTGAAAATCAATATCTGTTTGGGGATTAAATCCTTGCTCAGCCTGAATTAGTAAACGAATGGTCTTAGTGTGCTTGTCAACAGGCTTATTATCAAGCATTGTTAAAAGTAAGCCCGGATTCAAAGGAATAGCAATATTTTTGGAGCTATGGTTATCAAAGGGTTTATCTTCTCCTTTAAGAGTGTCGATTACTGCAAAGTTTGCCTGTATGGCTCGTCCATAGCTATCTTGAAATATTTTAAGCCTTTCATATTTAAACCAATCCTCCTTCTTACCATCTTTGTGTACAGCAATGCCTGGTGCATATGCTGCGCCCGGATCGATAACCCAATTAATCCCGTCTTTTGAACGAAGATAATAAGCTATACGTCCCAACCAATCATTAACAATCATATGATACTGAACGTTATCACGCCAGATAACCGGGTCTTCGAAACGTCCATCTATGTCTGGATAAACACGTTTGTCGGTAATTTGATTATACTCTGAGAGACCTGTTTGACTTATCCAGATGCCTCCGCCCCGGCAAACCATAATGTAAGAACCATCTTCACGCTGTGCAAATGAGAGGTTGGACAATCCTTCAATGATTGCCCTGTCTCTGGGATTAAATTCGAATTTGCCATATTCCCAAGGGCCATTGATATCATCAGATACATACCGCCCGTCAATAACATAAATCACATATCGCCCGTCTTTTAAACGAAACGCTTCAGGGTTGTGTCCCTTACCTATCAAGTTACGTAAGGTGAAAGGGCCTGTGGGAGTATCACTAACCGCATTGAACACGGTGGAATGAGGCCATTCAGAGTGACCTTTAGGAGAACTCTCCAACCATCCACAAACAAATAGATGATATTTTCCGTCTTTCCCTTTTATGATATTTCCTCCCCAATACGACCATATACGGTCTTCTATTCCATTATCAACATAGCGAGGAATAACTCCTTTAATCCCCCATGTGTCCGAAGAAAGATCATTCCCTTTCATTGGCAAAAAGCGGTCCATAAAGCGTGCTCCTTTAACTAGATATTTCCATTCCTGCGGCTGTTTTCGTTCAGTGATTTGCGAGAAACAAATAGATGGCAAACATAAGAACAAAAGAAAAATATGAAAAATAGATACTTTCATCTTGTATTTGATTTTAATTAAATAAAGCACAAAGATATTATTTTAGGCAGATATACAGTGAATCACCGCAATATTTGATGAAGTCGTTGAATGAAATGTTCTCGTCATAATATGCCGTTTTTCGTTTCTGCAAAGGTATGTACGGCTTGCGCTATTTACTTCGTCAATCTTGCTAAGTTTAATAATACCTTAGGGTAGCAAATATAAGAGAAATTATCAATTATCTCTGTTTTTCTTCTCAGTAACATAATGTTGTTGAACTAACGTTAAATACGTTACAATATGAGTGATTATTGCTAAAACAGCAAACTTAAAATGCTGATCTCTGTTATACTGTCATTATAAACTTTAAAACTAAGAATGCAATGTCAAGTATTAAAACAGTTAATCCTGCAACCAATAAGGTTGAAAAGGAATATGAGGAGATGACGGGACAGCAAATAGATACCATCTTATCGAATGCCGATAAGGCATTTAAAACATGGCGGAAAACTTCTTTTGCCGTAAGAGCTGAATTGCTGCATAACGTAGCTGCAATATTGAGAAAAAGAAAAGAGGAATTGGGCAAACTGTGCTCTGTGGAGATGGGCAAGTTACTTCGTGAGGGCATTGGCGAGGTAGAGCTTTCAGCTGATATCTTTGATTATTATGCCACTAATGGTGCGAATTTCCTGGCCGATTCTCCACTGGATACTCCAAGTGGAAAGGCTTTTCTTAGCTACGAACCGATAGGGGTGTTGCTAAGCGTTCAGCCTTGGAACTTTCCTTTTTATCAGATCACTCGTTCGGCGGCTCCCAACATCATGGCGGGCAATACGGTTGTGCTGAAGCATGCTTCCAATGTGCCTCAGGCGGCTGAGATAATGGAGAAGATATTCGCTGAAGCAGGTGCTCCAAAAGGGGTGTACACCAACTTATTTGTTCCGGGTTCAAAGGTTTCCGAGGTGGTTGCCGATCCTCGGATTAAAGGGGCATCGCTCACGGGAAGTGAACCTGCGGGTGCCAGTTTTGCTTCGATGGCAGGTAAGTATTTGAAGAAATCTACGTTGGAGCTTGGTGGTAGTGATGTCTTTATTGTGATGCCCGATGCGGACATTGACAAAGCGGTGAAGACGGCAACGGCCGGAAGGTTATGGAATGCGGGACAGGTTTGTGTGTCGCCAAAACGAATTATTGTTCAGGCGTCTGTTGCGGATAAATTTATTGAGAAGGCCAAATCAATCTTCGAAAGTGCGGTAGTGGGTGATCCACTTGATCCGAAAACAGACTTGGCTCCACTGAGTAGCGAGAAGGCTGTGGAAGATGTGATGAAACAGGTAGAGAAGGCTGTGAAACAGGGTGCCAGACTGATTACGGGCGGGAAGCGCCTCAATCGTCCGGGTGCCTTTATGGAGGCAACAATCCTAACCGGAGTCACAAAGGATATGAGTGCTTATTCGGAAGAAATATTTGGTCCGGTATTGGTCGTTTATTCTGTGAAGGATGTAGACGAGGCTGTCGAACTGGCCAATGATACTACTTTTGGCTTGGGAGGTACGGTCTTTGGAACGGATACGGACAAGGCGGTAGAGGTGGCTCGCCGCATAGATACGGGGATGGTTTACATTAACCACGTTACCGGCATCGCTCCGGAACTGCCGTTTGGCGGAACGAAGAATTCAGGATATGGCAGGGAACAATCACCTGCGGGTATTTATGAGTTTGTCAATGCGAAGTTGATCAGGGTAACCACTCCCGATGCAGCGTATTGAGTTGATCATATCTTAAAATAAATGAGGGTAACTTTTGCAAAAAAGTTACCCTCATTTATTTTGGCGGTCAGGTAAACAGAGGTTTATTTATCTGGAGATTAGTTTATTTTTTAATAATGTTTCAAACACATGTTCACGCATGTTTCTGGCAATTGGAATTTTATGTATTCCCATGATCAATTGGTTTCCTTCGATGGCCTTCACTGCGGTGGCATTCACCACATACGAGCGGTGTACTTGTAGAAATTGCTGTTCGGGAAGGTACTCCATCATCTTCTTTAGCGGAGTATAAACAATCTCTTTCGATTCATCGGTGTAAATGATCACGTAGTTTTCCATGCTCTCAATAAAAAGGATGTGGCTGAGGGTTACCTTTTTTAATAGTTTGTTCGTTTTCACAAAGATGTAAGAGTCATTGGTCTCTTGCTGCTCTTTCTCTATTAAATCGTGTACTTTGTTGACGGCTCTCAGAAAGCGATCGAATGAGATAGGCTTTAATAGATAGTCGACGACGTTGAGTTCATATCCTTGCAAGGCATACTGTTCATAAGCGGAAGTGATGATCACTTTAGGAGGATTCTTTATTTGCGCAAGAAACTCCATGCCCGATAGATGGGGCATCTCAATATCAAGAAAGAGCAAGTCCACCTGCTCTGCCATCAAAAGGTTGTTAAGTTGCAAAGCATCTTCACACTCTGCTTGCAATAGAAGAAAATCTATTTTCTCAACATAGCTCCTTATGCCTTTACGGGCGATGGGTTCATCATCTGTTATGACACATTTAATCTGCATACGAATCGAGTTTTAGAGTGAGTTCTGCACGAAACACCTCTTTGTCGTGCGTGATAGTGAGTTGGTGTTTTTCGGGGTATAGTAGATTCAATCTTCTTTTCAGGTTTTCAATGCCGATACCTTTCTCCTTTTGCTTCTGCTCGATTGCATCTGCCGGCATAGAGTTTTCAGCTTTAAAAAAGAGTTGGTTTTCATTTAGCCGGAAGCTGAAAGAGATTCTGTAATCACCGCCTACATATTTAAAGGCATTCTCCAACAAGGGTTGAAAAAGCAATGGGTGTATCTCTTGTTCACCAATGTTTTCATCATACTCTTGTGTGAGTTGCAGTCGTTGGCTCATACGCATTTGTTGGAAACGGATGTACGCTTTCAGGTAGTCAATCTCTTGCCGGAGGGTTACTTTCTTCTGTATGTCATATAGCTGATATCGCAGAAGCTGGGAGAGCAACTCAATAGACGAACGGGCTTGAGAGTTTTCATCTTCAATCTGAAAATAGATGGTGTTGAGCGCATTAAACAGGAAATGCGGATGATATTGTGATTTGAGAAATTTAAGTTCCATGTCCAGTTGCTCTACTTTTACCTTTTCGAGCTGTAGTGATTGCTTATGATAATTCGTGGTAATCAGATAGCTTCGTACAAGGGTGTAGTAAAGTAGAAAAAGCGGAAGGTAAATAACGTTGGCTATGACATAATCGTTTAGATGATTGCCCATATATAGCACCCCTGTAAAATCACCTGTAATCATCATGAGATTCAACGAAACAAAAACGATGAAGGTGAGGAGCAGGTACTCTCTTACTGTAGATTGTTTTATGCGCGAGCTGTCTTTGTTCAAAAACTTACGGATGCGATAATCGAAGTAGTAGCACGACAATATGGTAACACTCAGCGCCTGTAGGTGATAGCGGAGCGAATTAGACCAGAATTGATCATTGAGGGGAAGATCGGTAACCAGCCGTATGCAGTTAAACATAACGATTCCCAGTAACAAAGGTGATATCCAACGAATGAATGTTTTCATTGATGTTCTTTTATTTTTGCAAATTTATTCTTTTACTCTCAATAATCTCACTTTTTGCGCGTGAATCTTTTATCTCTTCTCCCCGGTGGAATTTATAAGAAAAACTGATGCCGATCATAGGCTGTTTCTTCTCTTTATACCAGGCTTCCTGGGTAGTACTGACAAGATTGATATGTGTGTAGCCGGATGATAGAGCATCGTTTGCAAATAAACGTAAAGAACCTTTATTCCCGAACAAGCTCTTTGAAACGGCAATGGAAACAGACCATAGTGGTTCTACCATCGCTTGTCCCATTGGGGTTTTTCCGTTCCAGTATCCATTGGCTTCTGCGGCCCATCCGTGAGTTAGTTTAAATTGATTGCCACAATAGATCATTGGAGTAACCACTTTATTGTAGAATTTCTCGCTATTAGTGACCCATGCATATTTTTTGTAGATACATGTGGCGGTGGAGTTTACTGTCCACCACTCCGATGGATGTAGGCTGACAGCAGTGAGCCTGGTACCATAAGCATAATCGGACGAAAGGTTCAGCGGGTATACCCAGGCCCGGTTTTCAGCGTCAATTCTGTAACTTTTGCTGATAGGGTGCTGTGTGTATGTGCCGAAAAGTACTATGCGGTAATGCTTTTTTAGCACCAGGGCCAATTCAAGATTCTGGCTTAATTCGGGCTTTAGGTTGACGTTCCCCTGATCGTATAGATATTTATCGTTAATCGTCACAAAGGGATTCATATCTTGATAGTTTGGGCGTACAATGCGGCTTCCGTAGATGAGTGCCAGACTATAATCTTTCTCCCATTTGTATTCTAGCTGTATGAATGGAAAAAGCTGGGTGTATCTTGTGCGAAAGGCAGAATTATTCTTTGATCTGTCTTCTTTCATCTTGCCGTTTATGCGTGTATGTTCCACTCGCAAGCCCACTTCAAAATGGGTTGCTTTTCCAATTCGTCCCTGTAGCTGGGAGTATCCTGCATAAACATCTTCGTTATAAATGAAGCGGTTGCTCATGTCTAAGTCTGGTGTCCAGATACCGCTTTTCTTGTTCTCATATTGAGTGGTGTTATCAATTTCTACTAATGCGGTTTTGGCGCCTGCGCTGAACTGAAGTTTGTCCGTAAGTGGCATCTCAACGTTTGTCTGTAATGAATAGATCTGTATGCTGGCTTTCAGCTTTCCGCTTAGAGTGTCGGCCAGTGCATCTTCCTCGGTGGTGTAGGATCGGAATATGCTTTGTTGGGCTTGCTTATTTGACGAATTGTAAGTCTGGAAATCAAAGTCAGTGCTCCATTCTAGTTTCTTCCTTGACTTATATGTTGCGTTCATTCCCCCTTGCTGATTGCTTTGATTTAATCTGTTTCTATTCCACGTTGTAAGGGTGGAGTCGGCTTTCGAATGTGTTGACAGGAAAGTCGATGCCATTCTCTCTTTTCTGAGTTGCTTGTTCCAACTATTGTTGCTATATGCGCCGATAGACAAACGGGGAGATACATCGTAATCAACTCCGACCTTAAAAGATTGGTGTTTATAGTCATACGTTCGATGCGCTAATTGATTTAAATATACAGGCATGACCGTTGCCTGCTCGTAATCGGTGTGGTCTCTGAAAATGATTGTAGGATTAATATCTGTTCCCTGGTAATACCCATAATTCGCAGAGAAATTGAGTTTGTCTTTACGTATCTGAAGTGCAAAGCCTCCATTCCCTTTGCCATAGTTATTTAATTGCTGATACCCCGTATGGATAGAAACAAGCATTCCCTGAACAGTATTCTTACTCATTTCGATTTTAATCAGCCCTGTTTTACCTGAAGCATCGTATCGTGCTGATGGTGTGCTGACAAGTTCTATTTTGCCTATTGATGAGGCTGGGATGGCTTGCAGATAACCTACCAGACTAGTCCCCGTGAGGTAGGTCAGTTTACCGTTGATCATGACTGTTGCCCCTGTTTGTCCGTTGAGCAAGATGGTGCCGTCTTCTCTGACTTGCACACCCGGCAGTCCTTTCAACGCATCAAACAAGGTTCCTTGTGAACCCATGATAGATGATGACAGATTGACCACGGTAGTCGAAGAAGTTAATTCCATTTCCGGTTTTTTTGCTGTTACCGTTATTCCCGATAGCAGATAACTATCTTCACTGAGCGTAATGTCGCCTATCTGCTTCTTACCTTCATGCGCCAACGAGAAAGGAATGGAATGCTTCTGATATCCGATAGAAGAGAACTGAAGGATAAATTTGCCTGAAGTTGTTACAGGCAAAGAGAACCGGCCTGTTGCATCAGTGATTCCTCCGATAATGTAAGCGGAATCCTTAGCCTGTAGGATAACAGTATTCATTCCTTCTAAAGGATTGTTCTGTTTATCAAGAACTCTTCCGCTGACCGATTGTGCAGATAGAGGAAGCAGGATTGCCAGATTTGTGCAAATGCACATCATAATTTTGTTTATCATCTCTAATTTTATTGTATGGCAACAAAAATAGAGATGATATAAAGTTTACGGAAATTATGAGGACGGTTGGGCGGAAACGCTTGATGAATGGCATCACTTTGGCGTTTTTATCCCTTGCTACCATTTCATTTTTAGCATCTACACAAGTGTCAGCAGTTTTTTCTTCTTTCAATTTAAAATAAAAGCATTCTCTTTTATGAATATCTGATAGTCTTTAATGTTTCCGGGAATGTTTTGTTCCATGCGTGGAAGATAACGAAACCCTATGATTTCATTACTTGTACCCATATCAATAATAATTTCGTGAGGATAGGAGATACCGGTGGCGGATTGCCAAAAAGTAGATTCCTGATGATCGAATATTTTGTCTGCAGTGCGGTTGCCTCGGTGGGTTTCTTCACTGCTGGCGTAAAGAATGTGCCATTGCTCACGGTTTACAGGAAGGCCATTTGTTCCCAGTATATCTAATTCTGCAATGGCTGCTTCGTTGCCTTTATAGCCATTGATTGCGCGGAGGCAGAAGTAGCGTCCATTTATGGGGCTCTTGAATCTGATTTCCTGCCAGCCATTGCCCATACTAAAGCTGCCTTCGGAAAGAGGTGTCTCATTGTTGAGATTGAGCTGTTGTCCTTCTTTACGGTGAATTTTGGGTTGAGGATTGTTCAGTTTGTCGAGTATAGGCTTGGCGAGTCCTTCAATTATCGGTTGACTAGGGCCTTTTACATCGAGTACGATGATTTCGTTTTCACCCTTCTTCAACCAGCAGCCAGGCATGTAGAGAGTTTGTTGAGGTCCGATGTGCCAGAAGCGTCCGATGGCATGACCGTTTACGTAAACTTGCCCTTTACCGAACTGTTCCAGATTAAGGAAGGTGTCGGCTGTCTTTTTTAACCAGAAGGTGCTACGATAGTATCCGGGGCTTGCGGCAGAAGAGAGGGGCACGTAGTTGCGTGAAGCGGCAAATGCATAACTATCTTCCAAACAGTAGACTTGCCAGTTTTTGAGGTTACAGCTAAACGTGTAATTTTGCTTTTCGGTGAGAAGTTCTACGCTTTCTGTAATGCCTTTATAATCGTTGATGGTGCGGCCGTAGTTGATGCGCCCCATAGATTCTACCAATATGTCGAGACGGGCATCTTTGCGAAGTGGTGGTAAGGTAACTTCTTTTTCTCCATAACGACGGTCGAGGGTCGTTATAAAGACTCCATCTATGAAGATTTGTGCCCAATCGTGTGCTTCGGTTATGCGAAGTATGGATGAAACTTCAGTTTCGGGCAGAGTGGTGCGGTAGAGGATTGAGCCGTAACCTTGATTGAAGTATTCCATGGAGTGGATGTCGTAACTAGTTATCGCTTTGGGAAGGTTATCGAAGAGAGGGGCAGTTTGTGTGAAGCGAAAAGCAGGGATACTCATGACGGGATACTCTTTAGGAACAGTGGGGAGTTTACCGTTGTGGTAGCGAGCCATCATGTTACGCAGGGCCCAAAACTTGGGAGTGGTTTGCCCCGCTTCGCTGATGGGGGCATCATAATCGTATGAAGAACAGCGAGGAGAGTATCCGGGGCTGTCAGCACCCACCCAATGCCCGAAAGAAGTACCTCCATGTGTCATGTACAAGCTAAAGGATATATTTTTTTCTATCATTTCTTTCAGACCGGCTACCATCTCATCTGCATTGCGAGTTTCGTGTTTATCTCCCCATTTGTCAAACCAGCCGCTCCAATATTCACTGCACATGAGCGGGGAGTCGGGACGAAGCTCTTTGAGTTTGCTGAATTGTTGGTCGATATTGGCTCCAGTACCGAAATTGACGGTCCATAGCAGATCAGGTAAAGCGTTTTCGGTGAAATTGGAACTCCAGTCGCATTGAAACAGTTCGACATCATTAAAACCTGATTCTTTGACGATGTTGCGAATGGCAGCAATGTAAGGTTTATCAACTCCATAGGATCCATATTCGTTTTCTACTTGTACCATAATTATGGGGCCCCCATTTTGGATGGTGAGCGGAGCGAGCTGCTTGCCCACTTCTCGTTCAAACAACTGAACGCGTTCCATGAAGTAGGGATCTTGCTCACGCAGACGGATATCTTTCTTTTTGAGTAACCACCAAGGAAGACCACCCATTTCCCATTCAGCACAGACATAAGGGCCCGGGCGAAGGATAATGTACATACCGTTCTCTTGTGCTAAGCGGCAGAAAGCAGCAATATCATTGTTTCCGGTAAAGTCAAATTTTCCAGGTTCAGGTTCATGAATGTTCCAAAATACATATATACAGAGAGTATTCATGCCCAGTGCCTTACACATTTTAATGCGCTGGTCCCAATAATCTCGAGGAATGCGAGGGTAATGAATTTCAGCAGCTTTAACGAGAAAAGGTTTGTCATTGAGTAAAAACGTTTGTTTCCCTGCAGTGAAATTCATTTTCTGCTGTGCCCAAGTAGTCAGAAAAGGTAGCGCGATGAAAATAGACAACAGGATAGTTGCTTTTACGAGTGATTTGTTTGCCATAACAAAAGAATTATTTATATATAATTAGCCCCCTGCAATGGAGGTTCTAAACAGGGGGCTATCTTATAGGGTTTTGTATTCTTTAATATATTCGGAATCTTTCTGTCAGAATCCTGTTACAGTACCGGCACCCTGACTGGCTTCTGTAGACCAACCAGGATTCTGATAAATAGGTGATGTTGTAAGATCACTTTGATCAGAAGCAGTAATTAGTATGTGTTGAATACCTATAGGATAAAGATAATGAGCTGCTGTCCATGTATATCCTTCATAAGCCAATGAACTGGATAGCACTTCGTAAGGACGCATGTACTCACTCAATAAAGGTGAAGAAACATTAGCGGTACCACTGGCACTCCCTCCTTCATATATAAGAGTTGAGCTATCATACCAATCCAGCATAGGTCCCCACAGTTTGAAACCTTCTATGTGATAGGGAGTAGTGATCATTTGATCCATGGCTCTCCATCTACGAAGATCCATGTAGCGCAACCCTTCTGCCATAAGCTCACAACGGCGCTCGCGACGAATATTGAACAAAGTGGCATCAACCAGTTCCCCTGCGGAATAAGCCCCCCAATCCCATTGAGCTTCTTCTGACATGTCAGTATTATCGATGGTTTTCTGGTAATCGGTATCCACTTGTGAACGGCTACGTAGGGCTACCCAATAGCTTTGTGCAGTAGCGTCGAGATAACCGTTGAGTTCATAACAAGCTTCCATATAGTTGAGATAAGCTTCAGCACCACGGAAAGTAATAGAGCCGGTGTAACAGGCCCCATTACCGCATTGGTCCTGATAAAATGATCCACCTTTACGTAAGGCATAACCGGTAGTATATTTTTGTTCAGAACTTCCGGAGGTAATATCGGGATAAGGCT
>Ga0316602_10000037_pt1 | contig 144844 bp, 115 predicted proteins | sample OWC_soil_day10_C_FD_203103 | JGI IMG/M metagenome (GOLD analysis project Ga0316602, IMG submission 203103) | Wetland soil microbial communities from Old Woman Creek delta, Ohio, United States - OWC_soil_day10_CT | ecosystem: Environmental > Terrestrial > Soil > Wetlands | place: USA: Ohio...
CCCCCAGGACCGATGCGATCTCGATGTTCCCCTTGAGGACCTCGTCGGCGAAGCGATAGACCCGTCGGTTCAGGGAGAGCATGAGGGGGTAGAGCAGGAGGGCGGTGGCGGCGACGGAGAGGAGGATCGTGATCGTGAGGGTCGAGGTGTTCCTGACTTGAAGGGAACCCTGCCTCGCCCTCCAGGCAGCGAAGAGGCCTACGCCGATCAGAACTGCCAGAGACAGCAGCAACCAGGCCAAAAGGAGGCGCTTGAGTATGCTCTGCCGGACATGGTCCATGACGTATTTCCCAGGGAGATCATAAACCGAAAGCCTCCGGGCCATTGGGGAGGCTCCAGCAAACGTGCAATGAGCCATCATTCCTACGATGTGATAGAGAATTAGCGGTTCGCCCCTTATCAAGTGCGAGGTGGTCAAAAAATGCCATTTGCCCCTTGACAGGGGGCGGCGAGGGTTAATAATGAGTGTGTGCTCACTCATTATTGGAGGTGGCAAGCCATGGCGATCCCACGAAGCGAAACCAAGAAGCAGGCTCTCCTGGAGGCCGCAATGCAAGTGGTTGCAGTCCACGGCATAGCGGCACCAACATCTCAGATTGCGAAAGAAGCCAACGTTGCAGAAGGAACCCTATTTCGGTATTTCCCAACGAAAGATGACCTGCTGAATGATTTATTCGCACATCTTCTCCAGAGCCTTGGCGGGTCACTTATGCTCGGGTACGAACTTGATGCGCCTCTGAAAAGCCGAGTCCAAACAGTCTGGAATAATTATATCGATTGGGGAATCCGAAATCAGAATGGTCACAGTGCCATGACCCAGCTTGCAGTATCGGAAAAGATCCGCCCTCAGACCAGATCAGCGGCCATGGAGCTTTGCAGTGGTATTCGTGGTGTCTTTGAGACGTGTAGATTCGAAGGAATCAAGAGCGAGGCCTCCGTCGAATTCGCCGAAGAAATTCTTTCTGCCATTGCCCAAGTGACAATCGCAAATGCCTCACGTTCCCCGACCGAAGCCGTTACATATATACGAGCCGGTTTTGCGGTGATGTGGGCAGGCATTCACGGCGAATAGTTTTATTTTTCATAATGGGGATCACCCCTTTTGTATCGCATTGTTGCGATGTGAATCAATAACAACCTCTATTTGAACGAGGAACCAACATGAAAGTCTCCATCATCGGTGCTGGCCTTATGGGGTCAGCGATTGCGGATGCTGTATTAAACGCGGGGCACGACACCGTTGTGTTTGACCGTAACCCTCCGAAACTGGAGCCACTACTTGAGCGCGGGGCCAAGGTGGCGAGATCGGTTAGGGAAGCTATTCTGGCTACTGAGCTTGTCATCCTGGTTCTTCCTGATGCGCGCTGTGTTCAGGATGCGCTATTCGGTGAAGATGCGACAGCGATAGCCCTTCGTGGCAAACGAGTGCTCAACGCCTCAACAACCAACGCCCTCGAAATTTCTGAGATTGCTCGGCGCACCGAAGAACACGGTGGAAGCCTGGCGGAAATTTCCATCATGGTTGGGCCCAAGGACGTTCGCGATAAGCAGGCGTTCTATCTTTTGGGGTGTTCTGAGAACGAGCAAGCGTTTTGGAGCGAATTCCTTCTCAGTATTGGGCAGTCATTTTATCGCGTAGGGGTGGTCGGGGATGCATCGAAGGCCGAAGCGCCCATCGTTATGGCGTCCATATTCGGCATCCTGGGTGCTGCCTACGCGGCGTCTGTAGCCCTCAAGCTAGGGCTTCCAAGTGAGCTTACTGATGGTTATGCAAATTTCTTGATGCCGGGCACCGAGCCCCTTCTTTCTAAGATGCTTTCCCGAAACTACGAGAATGCCTATGCATCTGTAAACAGTCTCGTTGGTGTCGCAAATGCAGCGGAGGGAACCGCGAAGGCTCTTGGTCTCCCAGGCAGAATCTTTGAAGAGGCGGGCAATATTTTCAAGGATGCTGCCGCACGAGGCTTTGGGCATATGGATGGTGCAGCTATTGTCGAGCTTATGCTCAAGCCTGATTCAAAGCATGCCTGAAAGGGGGGCCCAGGCTCATTTCAGCCATGAATGGCCCTCCTCTGTTGATCAGGATGTAACCCTGTTGATGAGCTTCTTCGGCAAGCGATTCTCGTCAAGGAATCGCTTGGCTACAAACCGTTACTGGACTTGCATTTGGCGAGCCCCACTGGCTGTGGTGCCTCCCAAAAATGGAGAAACATATGAAAATTGATGATAACAAGGCTGTTCGTGATGTAAGTAACAAAATACGTGCACTTGTAATTGGACACACCGGTGCCACGGGGAGTGCGCTCCTCGACACCCTGATCGCATCCCCCAATTGTGATTCAATCATCGCAATCGGTCGCCGTGAAAGCAGCAGACATGCCGGGTCACCTAAACTGACACAGTATATTGTTGATGACATGCTTGAAATATCATCTCTAAATCCTGAAATTGCTAGAGGAAGTAATGCTGCATTTTGTTGTATCGGTACAACGTTCAATGATGTTTTCAAGCGCAGCAAGTCGGCGGAATATAAATCCGTAGATTTTGGAATAGCAACAGCCTTTTCTAAATTTTCAAAACAATCAAACGTTGATTTCTTTGGTATTATAACGGGGGAAAGATCTGACTCAAAAAGTCGATATCATATGACAAGAGTGAAGGGTGAGACGGAAGATTTTGTTGTTGCTCAAAACTTTAATAGGGTTGCCATTTTGAGACCAGGCCTACTGAATAGGGGTAAAGGAAGAAGAGGCTGGCTTGAGCAGATATTTACAGTAGGTGGGATATTTGGAATCCCTGTCTCTGATTTGGCGGATGGGCTGTATTCGATGGCTTTAACGCAAACAGATCGTGTTGTAAAATACGAAACCAAAGATATTAAAAAGAAGATCAATTACTACCAACAAAATATTAAAAATAATTAATATTATTTGCGCTGGGCAGCCTTTGCGGATAAGGACTGGCTTTTCTTGTCACTTCCCGCAGGAGCAGCCGGTGCAATCCCCGTGGCAGGCATTCTTGGGGGCCTTTTTCTGCCAGAGGCCCCGGGTGAGGTAGGCCACGCTGGCCAGGACGATGAGGGCGATGATGACGGTCTGCACGGAGACCTCCAGGTGATGTATTGGATGCCAGTGGGGGGCTGGGAGCCTCAGGCAAACCCGAAGACCCTTCCCAGAACCACCACCAGCCAGGAGAGCACCCAGGCCAGCACCAGGCCGTAGCCCACGCTGAAGCCGGTCCATCCCCAGCTCTGGGTCTCCTTGCGGATGATGGCCACGGTGCCCAGGCAAGGGGTGTAGATGAGGGTGAAGATCATGAAGGCCAGAGCCGTCAGGGGAGTAAGGCCGGAATCATTGTGCAGGCTCTGTTGGAGTGGGCTGAGCTGGCCCTTGGTGTCGCTTTCCTCCCGGGCCTGGTGCAGCACGCCCAGGGTTCCCACTACGATCTCCTTGGCTACGAAACCGGCGGTGAGGGCCACGCCATCCTTCCAGGCGTCCGGTCGCTTGTGTTCCGGGTCCAGGATGGGGCGGAAGACCGGCTGGACCACCTTGCCGAAGCGGGCGGCGAAGCTCTGATTCATGACCGCTCCCTGGCGGGCGAAGTCCAGATCGTCCAGGGCGGCCTTCTCTTCGGCCTCCGGAAGATGTTTGGCCTTGATCTGCTCCTGCTGAAGGTGGTACTGGGCCTGGAGGCTCTTGTCCCCGATGCCGGGGTAGTGGCTGAGGAACCAGATGAGGGTTGCACCGGCGAAGATGACCGTGCCCGCCTTCTTCAGGAAGATGCCGCCCTTCTCCCACATGTGCAGGACCGTGGTGCGGAGCAGGGGCATCCGGTAGGGCGGCAGTTCCATCACAAAGGGAGCCTGTTCCTGCCGGAAGATGGTGAGGCGCAGGACCTTGCCCATGATGATGGCCAGGGCGAAGCCCAGAACGTGCATTCCCACGATCACCAGGGCTCCGTGGAAGGGACTGAAGAAGGCGCCCGCGAAGAGGATGTAGACCGGCAGGCGGGCGGAGCAGGAGATGAGGGGATTCACCAGGATGGTGATGAAACGGTCACTCTTCGCCTCGATGGTGCGGGTGGCCTGGATAGCCGGGGCATTGCAGCCCATGCCCATGATCAGGGAGATGAAGCTCTTTCCATGGAGACCCATCTTATGCATTAGGCGGTCCATGATAAAAGCGGCCCGGGCCATATAGCCCGAATCCTCAAGGAAGGCAATGCAGCCCATGAGGATCATGATGACCGGGAGGAAGACCACCACGGAGCCGACGCCCGGGATGATGCCATTCGCCAGAAGGCTGCTGAGCTCGCCTTCCGGGAGGTGGCTGGATGCGATTCGTTGCAGCCAGTCGAAGGCGGAGCCGATCCAGTCCTGCGGGTAGGCTCCCACGACGAAGGTGAGAGAGTAAACCGCCACCATGACTGCCAGGAAGATTGGGAAGCCCCAGAATCGATGAGTCAGCACCCGATCCATGCGGGAGGAACGGTCCAGGGCAGGGGTCTCGCCCCGCTTGACGGATTCCTTGACCAGGCCCCGGGCGAAGCCGTACCGGTATTCGGCCAGGAGGGTGGGCGCGTCCGCACCCAGGTGGTCGTCGAGGAAACTCAGACTTGATTCCAGCCGGGCCTGGATGGCTTTGCTGGCGTGGCTCCGCTCCACCAGCTCCAGGGCGTCAGGCGCCCCCTCCAGAAGCCGCAGGGCGAGCCGGCGGGGGGGCATGGCCGTGGCGAGCTTTTCGTCCCGCGCGATCTCCTGCTCCAGCTTGGCGACCTGTCCCTCGATATCGAGTCCGTAGTTGACATGGGGCATCATGGGGGCCGAGGTCCCCGGGGCGACCTCCAGCACGGCGGCCTTCAAAGCCTCCAGGCCTTCGCCGGTGCTGGCCACCGTGGTGACCACAGGCCCGCCGATGAGGGTCCGCATGGTCTCTAGGTCCAGCTCCAGGCCCTGGGCCCTGGCCTCATCGGCCATGTTCAGCACCAGGATCATGGGCTTCTTGAGCTCCAGGAGCTGAGTGCTCAGGTAGAGGTTCCGCTCCAGGTTGGTGGCATCCACGACGTTGACGATGACATCCACTTCGGGCTCGGAGAGGTAGGAAGCGGCGATCCGTTCATCCTCGCTGCGGGCCGAAAGGGAATACGTACCGGGAAGGTCCACCACGGTGCCTTCCTCGCCCTTCTCGAATCGGAAGGTGCCAGCCCGGCGTTCCACGGTCACCCCGGGCCAGTTGCCCACATGCTGGCGCGCTCCGGTGAGGGCATTGAAGAGGGAGGTCTTCCCGCAGTTGGGGTTGCCTGCGAGGGCGATGGTCACCATGATTCAACCTTCCTTTTCAACAAAGATGCAGGCCCCCTCTTCCCGGCGGAGGGAGAGGTGATAGCTGCGGACCAGCAGTTCCATAGGATCGCCCAGGGGGGCCATTTTTTCCACCGTAAGGGACTCGCCACGGGTGAGGCCCATTTCCTGGAGGCGCTGGCGGATGGATGGTTCGGCCTCGATCCGGGTGACCTTGGCCCGGTCCCCGGCCCGAAGATCGCTAAGGCGCAAAGTGCTCATGCTACTTCCCCCATACCTTTCCGATGCGGTAGACCAGTCCGGCGTTGATGGCAAAGCGGGGGGAGGCATCGGTCCAACCCCGCTCCACGCTCATGTCCACGGTCAGGCGATCGCTGATGTCGTAGCTGGCCGCCAGGATGTTGCCCACCTCGCGCTCTCCCAGGTCCGTCTTGGGAATGGCGTAGGTATCCAGGGTCAGGTTCCAGCCCTGGGCCGGGGCGTAGGTGATCGCCACCGATCCCTGGGGCTGATTGACCTTGTGGCGTGTATCAGGGTTGGTGGTGCGGTTGAAGCCCGCGTTGATGTCCAGCCCCCAGCGGCCCATGGTGCGGCTGACGCTCAGGAGCAGGGTGTCCTGGTGGAAGCCGGCGCTGAGGCCCTTGCCCACGCTGGCCCTGGGGAGGAGGTGGGAGTAGACCAGCCCGATGTCAGCTCCAACCTTGTCCTGGGATGCGAAGAGCAGCTGGCCGCCGATGTAGGGGTCGCTGACGCCCGACTCGCCGTGGCCGTCCCGATCCCGCCACCAAGCTGGGGCGGTCCAACCGAAGCGGAGGTCGAGCCAGGAAGTGATCCCCAGATCCAACTGAGCGTTGATGGCTCCATCCTGGCTGTGGTCCCGGTTATAGGTCTGATTGGCTCCGAGCTCCACGGCCAGGACACCGGGATCGGTAAGGCCCGCGGGAGCGGTGGAAATGGAGCGAACGGTCTGGGCTGTGAGCTCCTCGGCACCAAGCTTCGGGATGCACAAAAACAATGCCAGGGCGGCGATTGGGCTTTTCATAGCGGTCTCCTGAGGGGAAGCGAGCAGTGCTTCAAGTTGAGAACGAGTCTCAATATATCTATTGGACAAAGTCCTCTGCAAGGGTTTTTTTCAAAGACGGCAATTGCAGCCCCGCGGCGCGATAATGGGCGTTTCAGATGGAGGTCTCCATGCCCAAGTCCCCTCGTATCGCGGTACTGCTTGCCGGGTGTGGCCATGTGGACGGTGCCGAAATCCGGGAGGCCGTACTGGCGCTCCTGGCCCTGGATCAGCACGGGGCCAAGGTCCAGTGCGTCGCGCCCGATGCGCCCCAGCACCACGTGGTCAATCACGTCACCGGCCAGGTGGTCGAGGGCAGCCGCAACATCCTGGAGGAGTCCAGCCGCATCGCCCGCAAGGGGCAGTGTCTGGATCTGGCCAAGGCCCACGCCGGGGACTACGATGCCCTGGTGATTCCGGGCGGTTTCGGTGTGGCCAAGAATCTTTGCGGGTTCGCCTTCCAGGGGGCTGAGGCCAGCGTACGTCCTGACGTGGAGGCTTTCGTCCAGGCTTTCTTCGAGTCCGGCAAGCCCGTGGGAGCCATCTGCATCGCCCCGGCCCTGGTCGGGTTGTGCCTGGCCCGTATGGGGAAAAAGGCTCGCCTGACCCTGGGCAACGGGACCGAAATCCAGGCGGCCATGGAAAAGTTGGGTCACAGCTTCCAGAGCGTGCCCAGCCCCAGGGAAGTTGTGCTGGATGAATCCCTGAAACTTGCCACCACCTCCGCCTACATGTTTGATGATGCCCGGCTCAGTGATGTGTGGGTGGGCATCGAGCGCTGCGTTGCTGCGGTTATTGGCAATTGTTGAATCACGCTGGCCGTTGTTTGGAAAATATAGGAGTATTTGTTACGATTAATAAACATGAATGCATGGCCTGTTTGTAAAATCCAACTAGCAAACAGAAGGTCCGGGTTCCCTCGCTCCGTGTTTTGGGAGATTGTGTGTCAAGGTTTCGCACTGGTCTGATGCTGTTTGGCTTTTTGGGACTTGCGGCCAGTGCTGCGCCGACGAGCTATTCCCTCTCCGACTGCATTGACCAGGCCCTCAAGGCCAATCGGACCAGGGCCATTTCCCAGGCTTCGGAAAGGGTGGCCGAGGCTCAGCTCAACCAGGCCCTTTCCGCCCGCTGGCCAGAGGCATCTCTGGAGGTGACCGGGCTCCGCCGGGACCAGGATGCCAACTTCCTGTTTCCCAGCAGCACCTTCAGCCTGGGCGATATGGGAACCATCCTCGCCCAGGCTCTCCAGATCCCAGCCAGCCAGCTCCCAGGGGTCACCATCCCCGCCCAGAACGTCAAACTCTTCGACCGGGATACCCTCACCTCTTCCCTGAATGTCCACGTGCCCCTGTATACCGGCGGAAAGGTCAGCGCCCTCATCAAGCAAGGAAAGGCCGGGCTGGATGCGGCCCGTGCCGAAACCCACCGGACCGATCTCCAGATCGTCCAGGATGTTCGGCGCTACTACTATGGGGCGCTTCTGAGCCGGAAACTCCTCGCCATCGGGGAGGAGGGAGTTGAAAGGCTGAAGGTGATGACCGAGCTGACGGAGAGGCTCTATCAGAACGGCTCCGGGCGGGTGAAGAAGACAGACTACCTGCGCACCCAGGTGATCCTGGCCAGCCTGAAGTCTCTGGTTTCCACCCTGCAATCCAACGAGGAGATGGCCAGGACGGCTCTGGCCAATACCATGGGCCTCCCCTGGCATGCGTCCGTGGCCCCCGTTGACCAGGACATCCCGACTCCGGCCTATGGAGAGCCCCTGGATGAGTTGGTGGCCAGGGCCCAGAACCTGAACCCCCAGGCGCTCCAGATCGGGTACGGACTTTCCGCCGCTGAGGCCGGTGTGGACAAGGCCCGCTCGGGACATCTGCCCGTGGTGGTGCTTTTCGGGACTGCGGATCGCTACGACAATTCCTACCACGCGGGCTTGATGACCGAGCAGAACCGGAACTCCTGGACCCTCGGGCTGCGTGTGCAGGTACCCATTTTCAGCGGTTTTCGGGTCCAGAATGAAATCCGCGAAGCCCAGGCCCGGAAGGACAGGCTCGGACTGGAACGCCAACAGCTGATGGAAGGGCTTGGCGTGCAGGTCAAAGACGCCTTCCTCCAGATTGCCCGGTCCATCCAGCAGACCAAGTCCACGGGGGAGGCCCTGGCTGCCGCTACGGAAAGCCGGGAACTTCACGAAAGGGCCTACCGGGAGGAGCTGGTGGATACCAAGGATGTGATTGAGGCTCAGCTCACGGAGCTTTTCATCCGCAGCCAGCATCAAAAAGCTCGGTATGACACCCAGCTTCATCAAAGCCAGTTGGATAACCTCATTGGACAGAACCTTGCTGCGAATCGTTAAAAACAACCTTCTTTGCTGGATCCTCCTGCTCGGCACCTTCTCCTGGTCCTGGGGAGAGGAACCTACCCATGTGAGGCTGGCCTTTTCCCAGGCCTCCTTCCCAGACGTCGCGCTGCAGGATGTCCGGACTGCCCTTGCGATCTGGGGGGCTGAGGTCACCCGGAACATAAAGGGCGTGGATAAGCTCAGCACCGAGATCTACCCCACCCTGGACGGTCTGGTGGCCGCCATCCGAAATGGCTCCATTGATCTGGCCATCCTGCCCTCCGTGGACTATTTCAAGGTGGAACGGCAGCTCGATATGGAGCTGGGCTTCATCACGGATCAGGGACTGTCCGGTAACCAGCGCTACCTGGTGGTCACCCAGGCGAGCCTCGCGGGGGTTCCGCTCCAGGAGCTCAGGGGGCGGCGCTTCAGCTACATGAATAGAGACCAGCTCGGACTGCTCTACTTCAACGGCCTGCTCTTGAAGGGAGGGCAGCCGGAAATGGATCGCTTCTTTTCCAGCACGGAAGCTCTGGCCAAAGGTTCTCAGGTCCTGAACAGCCTCTATTTCGGTAAAGCAGATATCTGTCTCGTGACGGAGGACTCCTACAGAACTACCGTGGCCATGAATCCTCAAATTGCCAAAAAGGTTCGGATCCTTTTCACCTCGCCCGATCTCCATATTGGGCTGGCCGTATACCGCAAGGGCTATCCGGGCTACCTGCGGCGACGCATCGAAGCGGCTGTGAACAACCTCCGGAACTATCCCCGTGGAGCCCAGATTCTCAGCCTTTTCCAAACGACCCATATCCGCCCCGCCACCGAGGCCGACCTGGCCAGCACCCGCAAGATCTATAAGGAATACCGCCAGATGAAAGGGCGGCTGCTATGACCGCTTCCCCCAAGACCGGGATCTTCCTCAGGACATTCCTCATGTTCCTGCTGGTGCCTGTGTTGGCGGTGGCGTTTTTCATTCTTCTGGTGGTGACCCGGCAGCGGGCCATGATGGTCCGATCTCTGGATGCCCAGGTCCAGGGTACCCTTGCGTCCGTCGTCAACATCAACAGTTCGGTATACATCCGGGAGGACTACGGGAGCATTGTTGAGATCAACACGATGCTCCTCAAGGAAAATCCCGATATCCGCTACCTGGTGACCTCCAGGAAGGAGGGGACCTGCATCCTTAATCGGGAAGGTCACTGGGAGCTGGTGGACCTCCAATCCCCGGAATTTCGTTGGCTGGACAATCCCGTCAGTCGGGTGATCGAGAAGAATCCCCTTACCGGAGAAAGGGTCTATCACTGCGTCTATCCTGTGCGCTTTTACGACATGGAATGGGGGATGGTCTACCTGGGGGTTTCCCTGAAGACCCACGACGCCCAGATCCGCCGCATGTACGTCAACACGTTAAGTGTTGGCGCTGGTGGTGTCATCCTGGCGGCCCTTTTAGCCTGGTTCTTCACCCGTCGGCTCACGACCCCTCTGCTTCGGCTGAGGGATGTGGCCGAAAGGATCCGTGGTGGTGATCTTGGGGTCAGGGCGCGGATCCGGACTGGCGATGAACTCGAACAGCTGGGGGATTCCTTCAATGCCATGGCTGAATCCATCCAGCAGCTGAATGAAGGCCTGGAGGCCAGAGTCCAGGAGCGAACGCTGGAGTTGCTGCGGTCGGAGGAACGCTATCGCCTGCTCTTTGATAATGCCTCCGAGGCCATTTTTGTGCTGCAGCAGGGCAGGGTCCGCTTCTGGAACCCGGTCCTGCGGCAGATGACGGGTTTCGGCGGAGGGCAGCTCACGGGCGCCCGTTTCGAGGAGCTTGTCGTCGAGGAAGACCGCATGGGCTTCCTCGATCTCATGGCCAAGGCGGAATCCACCCGGGCTTCGGTCGTGAGGGAGGGGCTCCGGCTTGAACGCCTGAACGGAGAGCATGTCTGGGTGGATGTGAACTGTGTGGCGATCCAATGGGATGAAGACCCTGCGCTCCTCTTCTTTGTCCAGGACATCTCAGAGCGGCGCACCCTCCAGGTGCAGCTTTTCCATGCCCAGAAGATGGAGGCCATTGGTACTCTGGCGGGGGGCATTGCCCACGACTTCAACAATCTCCTGGCTGGGATTCTGGGCTATGTCTCCATTCTCCAGATCGGCAAGGAGGCCGGCACCCCCGAGTACGATTGGCTCCAGAAGATCGAAAGACAGATCAGCAGCGCCACTGGGCTCACGCGCCAGCTCCTGGGCTTCGCCCGGGGGGGAACCTATGAGACGCGGCCCCGGGATCTCAACCAGATCATCCATGGGGCCCTGGATCTTTTCGCAAGGACCAAGCGCCAGATCCAGATCCAGCTGGATCTGGAAGACGAGGGGTGCGTGGTGGACTGTGATCGCGGACAGATTGAACAGGTGCTGGTCAATCTGTTCGTCAACGCCGCCCATGCCATGCCAGAGGGGGGAACCCTGACGGTCAGGTCCAGCCTCCGGGAATACGGGGAGGAGCTGACCGAACCCCTGGGGCTTTCACCGGGTTGTTTCGTGGAAGTAGCGGTTCAGGACACGGGCATCGGCATGGACGAGGCCACCAAGGCCCGCATCTTCGACCCCTTTTTCACCACCAAGGAGTTGGGGGGCGGAACGGGCCTCGGCCTGGCCTCTGTATACGGCATCCTCAAGAACCATGGCGGCCTGATCCGGGTCGAAAGCCAGCCGGGCATGGGCTCCACGTTCACCTTCGCGCTTCCCCAATCCAGCGCAACCCTGGTCCTTCGCGAACAGCATCGCCAAAAAGACATCAGGCCCGGGGAAGGGATTGTCCTCCTGGTGGATGACCAGGAGATCATCCGGAATGTGGGGCAGTCCATGCTGGAAATGATCGGCTACCAGGTGCTGACCGCGCCCGGAGGAGCCGAGGGCGTCGCGCTCTTCGAGGAGAACAAGGGGCGGATCGATCTCGTGATCCTGGACATGATCATGCCCGGCATGAGTGGGGGCCAGACTTTCCAGCGACTCAGGGCCATTGACCCCGAGATACCCGTCATCCTGGCCAGCGGTTACAGCCTGGACGGCGAAGTGGAATCCCTGCTCGCCTGCGGCTGCAACGGTTTCCTGCAAAAGCCCTTCAATGCTGTCCAGTTGGCGGAGAAGATCGGCGAGGTGCTGGGCGTCTGAGTGGAGGTGTGACATGTTCAAACGATTGCTCGAATCCTCTCGCTATCTTGTCGTGTTTGGTGTGGTTTCCACTCTCGCGGCCTCGGCGGGGGCCTTCCTCTGGGGCACCTGGAAGACGGGGTTGCTCCTATGGAACCTAGCCCTCAGCGGGGGTGACCAACCCCATCTGGCGGTGCGCCTGATCGAACTCATGGACAAGTTCCTGATCGCCACAGGTCTGTACATTTTCGCAGTGGGGCTCTACGACCTATTTCTCGGCGAACTGGACCTCCCCAAGTGGATGGATGTCCACAGCCTCCATGACATCAAGAGCCGCATTACCAGCATCCTGGTACTATTCATGGCCATCGTTTTCGTTGAGCACCTGGCTGAGTGGGAAAAACCCATGGAGACGCTTGCCCTTGGCGCCGCCATTTCTGTGGTTACCCTGGCCCTCCTGGTCTTCAACCGGTATTCGGAAAAAGCCCAATGAACCAGAATCATTTGCCCCCCTGGCATGCCCTTTCTCCTGAGGAATCCCTCCTGGCGGCACGGGGCAGCATCAAGGGCCTTGGCGCTTCCGAGGCCCTTGAGCGCCTGCGTGAGGAGGGCCCCAACCTCCTGCCCAGGGCTTCGGGAGAATCCCTCTTGGTGATCCTCGGCCGACAGGTGGCCAATCCCCTTATCCTGGTCCTGTTGGGAAGCGCTGGTCTGGCCCTGCTCATGGGCAAACCCACGGATGCCGGGGTGGTCCTCGCGGTGGTGCTCCTCAACGCCCTCATCGGATTTATTCAGGAGTACAAGGCCGGAAGAGCCATCGCCTCCCTGGCGGACATGGTGCCGGAGCAGGCCATGGTGTTACGGGAGGGACAGCGCCGCAGCACCCCGGCCTCGGAGTTGGTGCGGGGTGATCTGGTCTTTCTCCAGAGCGGGGACCAGGTGCCAGCAGATCTTCGTTTGATCGAGGTTCGGGATCTCCAGGTGGTTGAATCCGCCCTCACGGGCGAGAGCCTGCCCGTCTCCAAGGGCGTGGCGGAAGTCCCCGCCGGGGCCCCCCTGGGGGATCGCACCTCCATGGCTTTCAGTGGAACCTTTGTCACCTTCGGCACCGCCACGGGTTTGGTGGTGGGTACTGGCGCCCGGACGGAGCTTGGCCACATTTCCGAACTCATGCGGGAAACGTCCACAGTGGACACGCCCCTCATGCGCGATATGGACCGTCTGGGCAGACAACTCACCTGGGGCATTCTGGGGGTTGCATTCCTGGTCTTCCTGGCGTGCCTCGTTCGTGGTTGGGGACCGGCGGAAGGAGCGCTTGCGGCCCTGAGCCTCGCTGTGGCGGCCATTCCCGAGGGCCTGCCCGCTGTCATTAGCATTGCCCTCGCCATCGGCGTGCGCCGCATGGCCCAGCGGCGCTCAGTGATCCGCAGCCTCCCGGCGGTGGAAACCCTCGGTGCCACCACAATCATCTGCTCGGACAAGACCGGTACCCTCACCCGCAACGAGATGAGCGTGCGCGTCCTCTGGACCGGGGATGCCGAGATCCGTGTGGAAGGGGTGGGTTACGCTCCGACTGGGTGGCTCACCCGGGATGGACAGGTTCTGGAAACGACCCCAGGCGACCTGGAAGGACTCCTTCGGGCAGGAGCCCTGTGCAGCGACGCCACCTTCACCGAGGAAGAGGGCAGGACCATCCTGCATGGCGACCCCACCGAAGGAGCTCTGGTGGTGGCGGCTGAGCGCGGTGGCCTGAGAAGCCGGGAGCTGCGGGAGACCCACCCCCGTCTGGATGTGATCCCATTCGAGAGCGAGCATAAGTACATGGCGACCCTTCATGACCTGGTCAGCGGCCGTCACCTTCTGGTCAAGGGAGCCCCGGAGGTGCTGTTGGCGAGATGTACCCGAAATGTTCAGGGTGCGCCCCTGGATGTGCCGATGGTGCAGGGCGAAGCCGGGCGGCTGGCTGGCCAGGGCATGCGGGTGCTGGCTCTGGCAGAGCGCCCCTTTTCAGGCGACCGGCTCTCCCATGAAGACGTTCAGTCCCTGACCTTCCTGGGGCTCCAGGGCATGATCGATCCTCCCCGGCCCGAGTCCATCCGGGCCATTGCGGACTGCAGGCGGGCGGGGATCACCGTCAAGATGATCACCGGGGATCACCCCGGAACCGCCGAGGCCATCGGGCGGGAACTCGGTCTCCATAGCCCCCGGGGGGCCGTCACGGGCCAGGAACTGGATGCCCTGGATCCTGAGGGCTTCGCCCGGGTCGCCCGGGAGGCTCATGTCTTTGCTCGGGTCACCCCGGAACACAAGCTTAGGCTGGTTCAGGCCCTCCAGGCCCAGGGGGAGGTGGTGGCCATGACCGGGGATGGCGTGAATGACGCCCCGGCCCTGAAGCGCGCCGATATCGGCGTGGCCATGGGCATCACTGGAACGGCCGTGAGTCGGGAGGCGGCGGACATGGTACTCCTGGATGACGACTTCGCCTCCATACGCTCCGCGGTTGCGGAGGGGCGTCGGGTATACGACAACCTGGTGAAGGCCCTGGTTTTCGCCCTGCCCACCAACCTTGGTCAGGCTATGGTCCTCCTGGTCGCAGTGCTGTTTTTTCCAATCAAGGATGGTATTCCTCTGCTGCCAATCCTTCCCGTGCAGATCCTCTGGATCAACCTCGTGGTGACGGTGACCCTCGCCCTTCCCCTCGCCTTCGAGGCCCCGGAACCGGCCCTCATGGAACGTCCGCCCAGACGGCCGGGCGAGCCGCTCTTTGGCCGCTTCGTTGCCGGGCGGACCATTCTGGCCGGAACCCTTTTTGCAGCGGGAACCCTGGGGCTATTCCTGTGGGAGGTGAACCAGGTCTACGGATTGGATCCGGATCTCGCCCTGCGAAAGGCCCAGACCCTGGCGGTCACCACCCTGGCCCTGATGCAGGCCTTCTACCTGCTCAACTGCCGCAGCCTCAAGGACGGTTTCTGGAAGATGGGGCTCTTTACCAACCCGATGGTATACGGCGGGATGCTGCTCCTCTTCCTTCTTCAGGTGGCGCTGGTGCACTTTCCCCCGCTCCAGGCACTCTTCCACACGACGGCTCTGGATGGAGGCGAGTGGGTCAAGGCCATCGCGGTGAGCCTGCTGGTGCTGCCCACCGTGAGCCTGGAAAAGGCCTGGCGAAGCCGGTTGTCCCCGAAGTAGGCCTCATCTCGGTCACAGCAATGACCATTTGCCTGATGTGCCCGGCCATGAGCTTTATAGCAACCATTCTATATAGTGTTATAAATTGTGAATTTATTTCCAGTTAGATGCATAAAGTCGTTTTCAATTTCCCCTTTGCGTTCTTTTCCCAGATTTTCGTCATTGGCCCCCTGGTGAGGTTCGTCTTCAGGACTTTATTCAGGCGCCAGGCCGCTTTCGAGACCGCTGGCTGACCGGTTCAGTCCTCCTCCTGCAGGGGAGCTGCCCAGGCCCGGGTCATCCTCCGCAAGGCAGGGTGGGTCAGCCGGTTTGCGGCCTGGAGGCGTTCCTCCATGGACAGGGTCCGGATCCAGGGGGCGGCCATGCCCAGGACCAGGCCGTTTTCCGGCAGGGAGAGGCTCTGGTCCAGGGTCACCAGCACCTGTTCGGCAATGAGGGAGGATTCGCGCCAGCGTGAGCCCTGGAGGGCCATGGCCTGGAAGGGGCTCAGGGGGGGCTGGAGGAGGGCGCAGAGGGGCTCCTGTCCCAGCTTGGGATGTGCCAGGAAGGCCAGCAGAACGCCGGTGTCACGCACCTTCCAGACAGCTTCCCACATGGGTCTGGGGGCATGGATGGCAAAGCTTCGGCGTTCCCCGAGGGTCATGCCGCCCCAGAGTCCCTGGAGCCGCTCCACGGAATGGGACCGGGCCTGGGGATGGGCACTGGCGTCCTGGGCGATGGCCGCCAGCGCCCGCCATGGGAGCCGGGGCAGGAGGCGCATCCGGAGATGGGCCGGGCTTTTGGGGTGCTGGGCGATCCACCGCAGGAGAATGGGGCGCTTGCGCAAATCCGGGAGATCCGCCGCAGCCTCCAGCCAGCCCACGGGGGGCGCCGGGTGGCGCAGGAGCCTCAGGAACTGGGGCCAGGAGAGCTCGGGGGGGAGCGACCACTCCAAAGGGGTTCCTTTCTTGAGAATAGGGCATCATAGTCCGGTGCGACCCTTCAGCCTATCCCACCTGACCGCTCCGGCCCTCCTCCTGGGGCTCTGTCTGGCGTCAACCGCCTGTGGCCGGAAGGGGGATCCCATTCCCAGGCCCAGGGTGGCGCCCCAGGCCTGCGCGGTCCGCTGGCTCTCCCTGCGGGAATTGGAGGTCCAGCTTCCCCAGAAGGATGTCCAGGGAGAACTCCTGGTGGGCGTAGAGCAGGTGCGCGTCTACTACCTCCCGCTGGGGCTGGCCTGCCCGCCGGCTGCAGAGGTCATTGCCCGGGGTGAGGTCATCCTGGAGCAGCGCCGCCCTGATCTCCCCCCTCCCGGCGGCATGATCCGCATGAACCTCAAGGAAATCGGGCGCCCCACGGGCTGGATCGTGGTGACTGCCGTCCGGGTGGGCGGCGTGGTCGGCGCACCGGGAGTGGTGATGCCCTGGGTGAATCCCGGGATCTGAGGGAACGGAGAGGGAAAAGAGAGGGCACAGAGAAAAGTGGAAGGCCGGAAAAGCGGAGAAAAGCAGTAGACAACTGGAGTCGTCAGGGGTCGCAAGCGGACCCGGCCCGGTTCCGGACGGGCAGCGCCCCGAGGCGCACTTGTGCGCCAGAGGGGCGAGGTCCGTCCGGAACGCGGAGGCGCAGCCGACCGCCTCCGCGAAGCGGAGCAGCCGGGGACGCGTGGATTTGCATTCGTTGCCCGCAAACCTCTCTGTGCCCTCTCTTTTTGCTTTTCTCTGTGCCTCCGTGTTGAATCTTTAGGTTTTTCCCGGATCCTCCCCTCTTCGCTACTGGACCTTCTCAGTTCCTGCTTCGCCGTGTAGTCTGAATGTTTACGAATCCCGGGGTCCTTGGGTGGACTCCTTTGCGCACGAGGGCGCCATGAGCGAGTCCGTGAAGAAGAAGTACTCCGTCTTCCTGCCGAAGACCGATTTCCCAATGAAGGCGGATCTCCCCCAGCGGGAGCCCAAACGCCTGGAGCGGTGGAAGGCCGAAGGCCTCTACCAGCGCATCGAGGCCCACCGCAAGGCCGAGAACGCCCGCGGGAAGGGCAGGGGGCGCCGCATTCTCCATGACGGCCCTCCCTACGCCAATGGGGCCATCCACATCGGCCACGCCCTCAACAAGATCCTCAAGGACATCGTGGTGAAGTCCCTCTGGCTGGACGGCTACGAGTCCCCCTACGTTCCCGGATGGGATTGCCACGGCCTGCCCATCGAGCACGCCGTCGAAAAGGACCTCGGACCCAAGCGCCGGGAGATGACCCGCAGCGAATTCCTGGCCAAGTGCCGGGCCTACGCCCACAAGTGGGTGGACACCCAGCGCACGGGCTTCCAGCGCCTGGGGGTTCTGGGGGACTGGGACGCCCCTTACGTCACCATGGAACCCAAGTACGAGGCCGCCGTCGTGCGCCTCATGGGCCAGCTCTTCGAGCGGGGCGCCGTGAGCCGCAAGCTCAAGGTGGTCCACTGGAGCTACGGCGCCCGCACGGCCCTGGCCGAGGCCGAGGTGGAATACGCCGATAAGACCAGCCCCGCCATCACTGTGGCCTTCCCGGTGTCCGATGCCGAAGCCCGCCGCCTGGAGCTGCCCACCCCCCTCTATCTGCCCATCTGGACCACCACCCCCTGGACCCTGCCCAGCAACCTGGCCATCGCCATGCACCCTGACATGGAATACGCCGTGGTGAAGGCCGGGGATCGGCACTACGTGGTGGCCGTCAGCCTCCAGGAGGAGTTCCAGAAGAAACTCGGTCTCGAGCTCCACACCCGTGAGATCCGCAAGGGCAGCGCGTTCCAGAGCCTCAAGGCCCGGCACGCCTGGCTGGACCGCGAATCCCCCGTGCTCCTGGCGGACTACGTGACCGCCGACACGGGCACGGGTCTGGTGCACACCGCCCCCGATCACGGCGTCGACGACTTCGGTCTGGCCCAGCATCTCGGTCTCCTCCAGCTCGTGGGACCCGATGGCCGCTTCGTGGCCGCCGTCAACGACCCTGAACTCGAGGGCAAGAACATCTTCGACTGCAATCCCCTGGTGGTCGAGAAGGTCAAGGCCAACGGCTCCCTCCTCCACGAGGAGAAGCTCCAGCACAGCTACCCCCACTGCTGGCGCACCAAGACCCCCATCTTCTTCCGGGCAACCGAACAGTGGTTCATCACCATGGACGACGAGCTCCAGGGTGGCCGGAGCCTGCGGGAACTGGGCCTCGAGGGTGTGGATGGCACGAACTGGGTCCCGGCCCAGGGCCGCAACCGCATCCACGCCATGATTAGTGGCCGTCCCGACTGGTGCATCAGCCGTCAGCGGGCCTGGGGCACCCCCATCACCGTGCTGCGCTGCTCCGAGTGCGGGGAGCCCATGGTGCTGCCCGAGATCTTCGAAAAGGCCGCCGCTGCCATCGAGGCGGGGGGCATCGAGGCCTGGGCCGACCTGCCGGTCGAACAGCTCAAGCCCACTGGGGCTACCTGCGCCCAGTGCGGTTCCAGCCAGCTCCAGAAGGAGACGGACATCCTGGACGTCTGGATCGACTCCGGGGTTTCCGCCACGGTGGTGAGCCAGATCCATCCCGAGCTGAAGCCCGAGGACTACGGCGACTTCATCTATCTGGAGGGCTCGGACCAGCACCGCGGCTGGTTCCACTCCTCGCTCCTCTTCAATCTGGCCGCCAGCGGCCAGAAGCCTTACAGCACCGTCGTCACCCACGGCTTCGTGCTGGATGGCAAAGGACAGAAGATGTCCAAGTCCATGAACAATGTGGTCGCTCCCGAAGAGGTCATGAAGACCATGGGTGCCGACATCCTCCGCCTCTGGGTGGCCAGCGTGGACTTCAGCGAGGACGTCCGCATCTCCAAGGACATCCTGGAGCGCAACGCCGACGCCTACCGCAAGATCCGCAACACTCTGCGCTTCCTGTTGGGGGCGGTCTCCGAGTACGACGCCGCGGCGGACAACCTGCCGGAGGAGGCCTGGACCCCCCTGGATCGCTGGGTCTGGGGCGCTTTCCTGGCCCTGGCCAAGGAACTGCGGGAGGCCTACCTCTCCTACGACTTCCTGAAGGCCACCCAGGCGTTGCTCTCCTTCTGCCAGTCCGAGCTTTCGGGCCGCTACTTCGAGATCATCAAGGACCGGCTCTACTGCGACGCCCCGGACAGCTCCCGGCGTCGGAGCTGCCGCACGGTCTGCCGCCGCCTCGCGGAGGGCTTGGCCATCCTGGCCGCCCCCCTCATCAGCTTCACGGCGGATGAGGCCTGGGAGCACATCCCCGGGGTCCAGGGCAGCGTCTTCGAACAGCGCTTCCCCGAAGGTGCCTTCGCTCCGGCCGACCAAGCCTGGGAGAAGCTCTGGGAGGTCCGTCAGGCCGTCCAGGCGGCCATGGAGCCCCACCGGGCCGCCAAGACCATCGGCACCAGCCTGGATGCCGAGATCACCGTGACCCTCCCCGCTGCCCAGCAGGCACTGCTGAGCGGGCTCGGTGAGAGCCTGGACGATCTCCTGGTGGTCTCCGGTCTCCGCTTCGTGGAAGGTGAGCTGGCGGTGGAGGTGAGCACCCACACCGGCACCAAGTGCCCCCGCTGCTGGAACCACAAGGGTGGCGCCGGGCAGGGTGATGACGCCGACCTCTGCCCCCGCTGCTGGGAAGTCGTCAAGGCGGGCGCGTGAAGCCTGCCTGGACCGCCCGTCTCCCCTGGCTGCTCCTGCCCCTGGTCGCCCTGGGGCTGGATGCCTGGTCCAAGCTCGCCATCCTCGCCCGCTTCCAGCCGGGTGAGGTCAGGGCGGTGATCCCGGGCTGCTTCAACCTGACCCTGGGTTTCAACCCTGGCGCGGTGTTCGGCAGTTTCGCCAACGCCTCTGACGGCCTCCGGACGACGCTCTTCCTGGTGGTGGGGCTCCTGGCGGTGCTCTACTTCGGCTACGAATTCCTCAAGGCCAGCACCCCGACCCTCATGCGCCTGTCCTACGGGCTCATCCTCGGGGGTGCCCTGGGTAACAGCCTGGATCGCGTCGTCCGGGGCTCGGTGGTGGACTTCCTGGACTTCTATTACGGGAACTGGCACTACTGGACCTTCAATATTGCGGACTGCTGCATCGTGGTGGGAGCCGTGCTGTTGGGAATCGCCCTCCTCCAGCAATCTCGACGGAGCTGAGTTTTCCCGCTAGGGTTCCTACCATGGCCGACCCGATCCTCGCCCAATCTCCCCCGCTTTCCTTCCTGATGTTGCTGGGGCGCGCACTCCTGGTGACAGGCACCCCGGCCCACCGCTTCGAAGAGACCATGGGGCAGGTGGCCCGGAAACTGGGTTTCGAGGCCCAATTCTTCGCCATCCCCACGGGCTTCTTCAGCTACATCACCCTGGACGGGCGTCAGCACACCTTCCTGCTTCGGGGGCGCTCTGAAGCCATGGACCTGGGTCGCATCGCCCAGCTCCACGAACTGGTGGTGGCGGTCCTGGAGGACCGGAAGCCGATCGAGGAGGCCTCCCGTCGGGTGGCGGCCATCCTGGAAGCTCCGGACCGCCACCCCAAGCGGGCCCTGGTTCTGGCCAACGCGCTCCTGTCGGCCTGTGTCACGACCTTCCTCAGCGGGGGCTGGCGCGAAGCCCTTCTGGGGGCCCTGTTGGGGGGCGTGATCGGCTTGATGATCGGTCTTTTCGCCCCCAGACCCACGCTACAGCGGGTCCAGCCCGTCCTGGGCGCTGCCCTCGCCAGTGTGGCCAGTGTGGTGCTGTGTCACTTCCTGGGGCACACTTCAGCCCTGATCGTCACCTTGGGGGCCATTATCGTCCTCATCCCCAGCCCGGGCATCGTGATGGCCACCAATGAGATGGCCACGGACAACCTGCTCGCGGGAAGCGCCCGTGGGCTGCACACCCTGCTGGATCTGGGCCAGCTGGCCACGGGCATGGTTCTGGCCCAGCGCATCGGCAGCCACTGGTTCCAGGGCGCCATGGTGGCCCAGCCCCTGGCCCTCCCGGGCTGGGTGCAACTGGTGGCCATGGTGCTGGTGGCTCCGGCTTTCGTGGTGCTCTTCAACGCGCGGTGGAAGGATCTTCTGCCCATCCTGGTGGCCTGCGTGGTGGCCTTCGGGGGTTCCCGCCTGGCGGGCGAATGGCTGGGGCCGGAGTTCGGGGCGGGGGCGGCCGCCTATCTCCTGGGGGTGGGGAGCATTCTTTGGGCAAGACGCTGGAAGCAGACCCCCTTCGTGCCCCTCCTGCCGGCCATGGTGCTCCTGGTGCCAGGCGTCATCGGGGTCCAGAGCTTCACCCTCCTGGGGGCCAAGCAGGTCACGGTGGGGCTGGACAGCGCCCTGCAGATGGCCCAGGTGGGCATGGCGCTCCTGGTTGGCCTGCTCCTCAGCCGGGTCACCGTGGACCCCCGGAAGGCCATCCGCTTGCCGAAACCCTGAAGGTTCCTATTCTGGCCTGTATCCGGAGTGTCCATGGTCAGGCTGTTCTTCTTGGTTCTGTGCATCGTAATGGCCCTTCCAGGCTTTGCCGGGGGGAGCACCATCCGGGTGGGGGCCTATACCGCCAAGCCAGGCCTTCTCGATCCCAATCTGGGGCGGATCCAGCGAGAGCTGGGGATCAGGCTGGAGATCTCGGAGCTTGGTGGGGTGGACATGCTACGCAGCCTGGAGGCTGGCCGCCTGGATGCCATCTTCGTGGCCGGTTCCATGGAGAACCTCCTGGAGACGGCGCAGAAGCATGGTTATCCCACGAAATTCATCTTTGATTACCACTACTGCCAGGTGGGCGAGGATGAGCTGAGCGTGTTGGTGAATCCCGATGTGCTCACCGATGCCTCCATGCTCATGGCGGAGCTCGACCCCGGAACCATCCGGGGCCTCTTCACGGGCCGGATCCGAAACTGGAGGGAGGCCGGAGGACCGGACATGCCGGTGGTGGTCCTCCGGGCCCGGCAGATGCACACCACCAACAACCTCTTCCAGAAGATCGCCATGCAGGGGGAGGCTTTCGCGGCGGATGCCAGGATCTTGGACGGTTCCCTCAATGCCTTTGTGGAAACCTTGAGCCGGACCAGGGGCGCCATCGGCATCGGCCCCCTGCCGTTCGTGCGGAGCACCAAGGTCTGGTCCCCGGCCCAGGCGCCGAAGATTCGGAGGCCCTTTGTCCTGGTGGTATCGGACCGAGCGACCCCGGGCATGCGGCGCTCCCTTGCCAGACTGGTGGATTTCCTGAGGCGCTTGCCTCCCCAAGTCGGAAGATGAAAGACTGGGGGCAGGAGAATCCGCCCATGGAAGCATCTGTCGTACGCTGTGCCTCCTGCGGGGCAAATGTGGGGGAAAGCGATGTGCAGTGCCCCTACTGCCATTCCCAGCTTGCTTCCGTGGCCTGCCCGCAGTGTTTCGGGATGGTGTCTCTCAGGTCACGGTTCTGCGCGCACTGCGGCACTGCGGTCCAGGTGCTCGAGCAGCCCGAGAATTCCGATCTCCAGTGCCCCGCCTGCCAGGTGAAGCTCGTCAATACGCCCATCGGCGGAGTGGATCTCCACCAGTGCCAGGGCTGCGGGGGACTCTGGTTGGCCAAGGATCGCTTCGAGGCCCTGGCCAAGGCGAGGGCTGAACAGAACCTCTCGTTGCCGGGACAGCCGACACCTGCTGTTCCGCTGCCCCCCAGGACAGACGCGGTGCGCTATCAGAAGTGCCCGGTCTGCGCCCGCTTCATGAACCGGGTGAACTATGCCCGGATCTCGGGGGTCATCCTCGACTCCTGCCGCGAACATGGGCTATGGTTCGACCGGGATGAGCTCCGCCAGGTTCTTGCGTTCGTGGATGCGGGGGGGCTGGAGAAAGCCCGGGAACGGGAACGCCTGAAGGCGGAAGAGGACCTGCGGCAGGCGAAGGCAGCCGCCTCCCTGCCACCGACCCAGGGTGGGATCCTGGGGGGAGAAGAGGAGAAGGGTGACCTGACGGATCTGATCGATGCGGGAACGATGCTGGGGCGCATCATTGTGGGGGCGGCAGGCACCTTCTGGAATGGGCTGAGAAAGTGATGCATCGCCTCGGGGCTGGGCTGCTTGGGATGGCCTTTCTTTCGACGGTCCTGCAGGCTCAGGAAGCGACCTTCCAGGCACGGCTCCGTGCTCTTGAAATGCGTCACGGAGGGCGGCTCGGCGTCGCCGTCGTGGGCATTGGCCCCCAGAGGCGCCTCGAATATCGGGCCAACGAACGCTTCGCCATGTGTAGTACCTTCAAACTGCTCCTGGTGGCAGCCGTGCTCGCCCGAGTGGACCGCGGCGAGGACACCCTGGAACGCCGCATAGCCTTCGGTCCGGACGATCTGGTGGCCCATTCACCGGTCACACAGGTGCACCTCGCCGAGGGCGCCCTGACGCTTCAGGCCCTGTGCCAGGCGGCCATCGAAGTGAGCGATAACACCGCGGCGAACCTTCTCCTGAGCTCCCTGGGCGGTCCCGGGGCGCTCACCACCTGGCTCCGAATTACCGGGGATGCGGTTACCCGCCTTGACCGATGGGAGCCGGATCTCAACCGAAATGAGGAGGGGGATTTTCGGGATACGAGTTCCCCTATGGCCATGGCCCTCAGCGTCGAGAAGATCCTGAACGGAGCCGTCCTGGCGGACCGCTCGAGACACCTGCTCCTGGGCTGGCTTCAGGGGTGCAGGACCGGGACTCAGCGAATCAGGGCCGGTCTCCCGCCCACCTGGAGGGCAGGCGATAAGACCGGTTCCGGCCGGAACGGGGCCACCAACGACGTGGCAATCCTGTGGCCCCCCGCCGGTGCGTCATGCTGCATCGCAGTCTTCTATACGGGTTCTGCTGCGACAGGACAGGACCGTGAGGCGGTGCTCGCGGAAGTGGGCCGGTGGGTGGCAGCCGAGTGGGGCGGCCCGAAATAGGCTTGCATCGAAATTATTTCGCATGCTAACCTTTCGTATGCGAAATGGTTCAGCCCATCCTCGCGTTTCCCGCAGGAGAAATGGATGAACCGCCCCGTGGATGCTTCGGCCCCAGGCCTGGAGGGTGTGGATCCCGTCTCCCTGGAGGTCATGCAGGAGTTCCGGAGGATCAACCACCTTCGCCTCTCCATGCTGGCCCGCAGCCTGCCCAAGCCCGGCCTGCCGCCCACCCAGGGCCTCTGCATGAATGTCATCGGTGAAAACGAAGGCATCACCCAGCGGGAACTGAGCAAGGCCCTGCATATCTCCCCCGCCACCCTCACGGGAGTGATCCAGCGGATGGAAGCCCAGGGCCTCGTCGAGCGCTGGGCTGACGAAAAGGATCACCGGTTGATGCGCCTGCGTCTCGGCAAGGAAGGCCAAGCGCTCCACATCCAGGCACGGGCGGCCCACCGGCGAGGCGTTGAGGACAACATTGTTCCCCTGGACGCCAGAGACCGCAAAGAACTGCTGCGCCTCCTGCGTCTGGTGGGCGACAACTTCGAAGCCGCCGTCGCAGCCCTCAAGTAAATCCATCCCAATATCTGGAGGTCCCCATGGGGAAGAGCCCCAAGGAATCGTTTGTCTTCGGAACGCTCATGTGCGCCGGCATGGTCATCGGCATGACGTTATACAATCTCGTGCTTGCCCTGGGCTTCAGTACCAGGCTCATCCCGGCTTTCCTGGTGGGCGTATGGCCGGGCTTTCTGGTGGCGATGCTCCTGGAAGTGCTCCTGGTCGGGCGGCTGGCCTACTGGGTGGCCCATCGGGTCGCCCATCCCCAGGAATCCCAGCGGACCTTCCTCATCGCGCTCCGGACCATGCTCATCGGTTGCATGGTCCTGAGCATGACCCTCTACGGGACCCTGCTGCAGGTGGGCTTCACTGGGTGCTCCGGAACGGCCTATTTGGGGCATCTCTGGAAGAATCTCCTGATGGCGCTGCCCCTGAATCTGCTGGTGGTGACGCCGCTGGCCCAGCGGTCCTTCCTGAAGCTGTTCCCCCGGGTCGCGAACTGACGCCTCACAAGCCTCGAAAGCCGAGGTAAGCATCGGGTAACCTCAGAGGCAGGCCCTTCCTCTCTGGTGACCCGATGTCCAAGTTGATCAACCTGTTTTTCTGTGCATGCCTGACCTGGGGATCCCTCGGGGCGGCCGGGAAGCACCCGGTGGGCATCCACGACCTGTTGGCCATGGAGCGCCTGGCGGAGCCACGGGTTTCGCCGGATGGCAGGCGGGTCGCCTTCACCGTTTCGGTGACCGACCTTCCGGCCAACACCCGCCACACCAGTCTCTGGATCGCCTCGGTGGATGGAAGCTCCGCGCACCCGGTCGACCAAGGCGGTCCGGTGGACGGTCAGCCCCGCTGGTCTCCGGACGGCAGAACGATCTATTTCCTGTCCTCCCGTTCGGGTTCCTCCCAGGTTTGGCGGGTTCCTGTGGAGGGCGGCCCAGCGGAGCAGGTCACCCGTCTGCCCCTGGACCTGGGCGCCCTGGAGCTGAGCCCCGACGGGCGCTGGCTGCTGGTGTCCATGGCGGTGTTTCCAGGGGCTTCGCCGCAGGAAAGCAAAGCGAGGCTGGAAGCCCAGGCCAAGCAGGGCAGCAGCGCCATGGTCTTCGACAGGCTGATGGTGCGGCACTGGGACGCCTGGGAGAACGGCACCCGCAACCACCTCTTCGCCTTCAACCTGGTCACGGGTCAGGCCCGGGACCTGATGCCGGCCATGGACGCAGACTGTCCCTCCCGGCCCTTCGGGGGCCTGGAGGAGGCCGCCATCTCGCCGGATGGCGCTCGGGTGGTCTTCAGCGCCAAGGCCGAGGGGCGCGCCGAAGCCTGGTCCACCCGTGCCGACCTCTACGAAGTGCCGATGGATGGCTCCTCTGCGCCGCATCGGATCACTGATCACCCTGCCATGACCACCCAACCCCGCTTCTCCCCCGACGGGAGACATCTGGCGTACCTGGCCATGAGTCGGCCCGGCTTCGAGAGCGACCGCCTGGACCTCATCCTGCGGGACCTAGCTTCGGGCCGGGAGCGGCGCTTCATCCTGAAGGCCGATCCGTCGCCCCATGGAGACCGGTCCCCCGGTGAACTCAACTGGTCTGCGGATGGCCGGGAACTTTACTGCACGGCCTTCCACCTGGGACAGCGTGCCCTCTTCGCCATCGATGCCGCCAGTGGCAGGGCCCGGATCCTGGTCGGGCAGGGGAGCGTGAGCCAGCCCCGGGTGGCCGGGGATCGGATCCTCTTCGCCCTGAACACCCTCCAGGGGCCTGACGAGCTCCATACCGTGGGCCGGGATGGGAAGGGCCTCGCCCGGATCACCCACCTCAACGACGCCCGTGTGGCGGCGGCCCGCTGGGGCGAGCCCGAGTCCTTCCGCTTCCCGGGCGCCAAGGGCGATAATGTCCATGGCTACCTGGTGAAACCCGTGGATTTCGATCCCTCGAAGCGGTACCCCGTGGCGCTGCTCATCCACGGCGGTCCCCAGGACAGCATGGGCAATGAATTCCACTACCGCTGGAACCCCCAGCCCTACGCCGGGGCCGGGTATGCGGTGCTGATGATCGACTTCCACGGATCGGTCGGGTACGGCCAGACCTTCACGGACGCGATCCGGGGCGACTGGGGAGGGGCCCCCTTCGAGGACCTCATGAAGGGCCTGGATTTCGCCATCAAGCGCTATCCCTTCCTGGATGGAGAGCGGATAGGCGCCCTGGGGGCCTCATACGGCGGCTTCATGATCAACTGGATCGCCGGCCACACGGACCGCTTCAAGACCCTGGTCTGCCACGATGGCAACCTGGACGAACGCTTCGCCTACTTCGCGACCGAGGAACTGTGGTTCCCAGAGTGGGAGCACAAGGGCACTCCCTGGGACAACCCAGCGGGCTACGCCCGCTTCAATCCCATAGAGTCCGTGGACCACTGGAAGACGCCCATGCTGGTGATCCATGGCGAGAAGGACTATCGGGTGGTCTCCACCCAGGGCCTGGCGACCTTCACGGCCCTCCAGCGCCGGGGCGTCCCCTCCAGGCTGATCGTCTTTCCGGACGAGAACCACTGGGTGCTGAAGCCCGCCAACTCCCTCTTCTGGCACCAGAGCGTGATCGCCTGGCTGGATCAGTGGCTGAAACGTTAGTCCCGGTGAATACTGGGAGATCGACTTCCTTGAGCGCTCCATGACTCTTTCCGGCATTCCCTTCCGCAAATACCACGCCCTGGGCAACGACTACCTCGTCATGGATCCCCGGAAGCACGGCTTTGCGCTGGACGCCGGCCAGGTGGCCCGGATCTGTCACCGGGAGCGTGGGGTGGGCTCCGATGGCATCCTGTTGGGACCCCTGAACGAGGTGGAGCCATTCCAAGTGAGGATCTTCAACCCGGACGGGGGGGAAGCCCAGCGGAGCGGCAATGGGCTGCGGATCTTCGCCCAGTATCTGCGGGATGCGGGCTACCTCAAGAGGGATCAGGGCACCATCGCCTCTCCGGCGGGAGAGGTGCCTCTCTGCTTCATGCCGGACGGGCTCATCGAGCTGGACCTGGGCCTTCCCCGCTTTGAGGCCGGGGCCTTGCCCTTCACGGGAGTGGCGCCCGGAGATGAGATCCGGGACTTCCCCCTGACCTTGGAGGGCGAGCGGATCCTGATCCAGGGGGTCAGCGTGGGCAATCCCCACGCCATGGTCCTGGGACTTCCGGTGACGCCCGAAACCACCCGACGTCTGGGGCCGCAGATCGAGCACCATCCCCTCTTCCCGGAGCGGGTCAACGTGCAGTTCGTGGAGGTCCTGGACCGTCGCACGGTGCGTATCGAGATCTGGGAGCGGGGCGCCGGGTACACCCTGGCCTCCGGCACCAGTTCCAGCGCCGTGGCCGCCCTGTGCCGGAATCGGGGCTTGGTGGACGACGAGGTCGTGATCCGCATGCCCGGTGGTGAATTGAAGGTTCGCTTCCAGGAGGACCGGATCCTGTTGGCGGGTCCTGTTACCTATGTCTTTGACGGCATTTGGCCTGAGGTATAAATGGTAAATAATACATCCTTCAGTCCTGACCCTGAGCGCATCGCTGAGTGGGTGCTCAAGCTATGTGCCGTGGAAACCACCACGGGGCAGGAAGCCCGCCTCGTCCCCATCCTGACGGAGCTTTTCGGGGAGCTGGGGGCCGAACTCCACTGGCAACCTGTGGAGGGCGGCCGGAAGAACCTCCTGGCCACATGGGGCAATCCCCGGGTCCTCTTCAGCACCCACTTCGATACGGTTCCTCCCTACATTCCCCCCCACCGGGAAGGGAACCGGCTCCACGGGAGGGGCACCTGCGACGCCAAGGGCATCCTGGTGACCATGGTAGAGGCCATCCGGGGCCTTTTGGCTGAAGGCCAGCGGGATATCGCCTTCCTGGGGGTGGTGGGGGAGGAGACGGACAGTCTGGGAGCCCGCATCGCCCTGGATCTCAAGCCGCGTCTGGAGGGGGTGGTCGCGGTCATCAACGGTGAACCTACGGAGTGCATCCTGGCCACGGGGCAGCGGGGCTCGGCCCACCTGAACCTGCGCTGCCAGGGCAAGGCCGCCCACAGTGGCACCCCGGAGGAGGGCGTCAACGCCGCCTTTCCCATGCTGGACTGGATCAATGCCCTCCGGGCCCTGCCGGAGCGCCGGGATCCCCTGCTGGGACCCGAGGTCTGGAACCTGGGCACCCTTCAGGCAGGGCGGGCCATCAACGTCGTGCCGGATGAAGCCGAGGCCAAGGTCTTCGCCCGCACGGTACCCGGCACCACCTTCTCCAAGGATGTCATCCGCCTCACCCCCTCCTGCGGCGTGGTGGAGGTGCTCTTCGAGCGGGCCGCGGAGATCTTCCCGGCCATCGAGGGTTTCCCCATGGCGCCGGTGCCCTTCGCCTCCGACGCCCACACTCTCCGGGGCCTGGCCCGGGATCGCTTCGTGGCCATGACCGGTCCCGGCTCCATCCGGGTGGCCCACACCCAGGATGAATACCTGGATCTGGAGGAGGCCGTGAAGGGGGCCCGGCAGTACTTCGACTTGGCCAGTTACCTCCTGGCAACCCGATGAAGAACCCCTGCGGCACCGCCCCGGCGCGAATCTACGAATCCTCTGAGACTGGCCGGGTGCCGGTCTACTTTGGTTCCGGCGTCAACCCGGCCAACTCCCCGGCCCAGTTCTTCGTGGCCTGGGGGCAGGGGGTTCTGGAGGAAGGCTTCCTGCCCACCTTCAACCAGGACACCCCCGAAGCGGGCTTTCTCTGGTTCGTGGACGAAGAGGAGGCGGAGGAGTGCTATCGGGAGATCAAGCTTCGCTGGCCGACATGAGCCGAACGTGACCCACGCTGCCGGAGAGCCAGAGGGCGGTCATGCCAGCGGAATGGGACAAGAGGAGGGGGTGGGCTCCGATCTCCTCAAGGTCCGGGGCCAGGTAGACCGGTGAATCCCAGCCCGCTGCCCTCATGCGATGGATCACCGCACCGCCGCGAACCGGCAAGAGCAATAGTGTCGTCTCAGCACCCCTTTTCATCAGGGCGTAGTCGCTCAGGTATTCCGGCCCGGCAGGGGTGCGCAGGGCATTCTCTTGCCATTCCCCTTCGTGGCAGGCCTTTCCGAGCAGGTGATCATTGCCGGCGTTTTCCTTCTGGCGCCAGGTCAGCAGGGAATCCCCGACCGGGTCCATGCCCATTCGCAACTGGAAAAGTCCTGGGGCGCTGGCCAGGCGCCGGGGAGCTGACCATTCACAGGCATTCGCGGAATAAAAGGATGCCTCCAGCAGGGCCTGTTCCCCGTGGCGCCGATGCACCCAGCAGGCAAGGGCATTGCCCTGGTTATCCAGGCAGGCCGTCAGTTCGGTGGTGATGTGGTCGGAAATGCGGACGAGCCGATCGGACCAGATCCTCTCATGGGGCCAGTTGTAGGCCACGACGGGTCCTTCGAAGTCGCCTTCCCGCACCTGCCAGATCGCCATGGCTAGGCCTTGGCGGTTCATGATGAGGTGGGGTCGGGTGGGAATGGGGTCCGGCAGCCCCAGACGGGTTGATTCCTTTTCCCAGGTGCCCTTGCGACCGTCATGGGTTTGTACGCGCACCTCCCAGCCCGAGGCCCCTTCCTGGAGCCACAGGGCGATGGCCCCTCCCCGGCGATCCACTGCCACCTGGAGATGCTGGACGGGGCCCGAGGTTGACAAGCAGAAATGACTATCGTCGATTTCACCGCCGGGGTTCACGGTAGCCGCCATAACCTCCTCACGCCCGGCTGGTCCCGACAACCAGACCAGCATTCCCTTGCCGCACCCATCGACGGACAGGGTGGGAGAGTGGCCTTCGCCGAGAGGGTACTTGGCCAAGGCTAGGATTCTGGATGCATTTATGCGTGCAGACCAGAGCTCACCGTCATTGTCCCAAGCCACCAGACCTTTCCCGAGTCGATCGACCCCAGCGACCAGACCCCGGATGGCTCCCTGGGCCACCAGATACTGCTTCCAGGAGGGGGCAGGTGCCCTGGACTTGCGCAGGATCGAGGCGATCGACGAGAAATATTCATTCAACATGTCGAGCTCTATGGCAGGAGTTCCAGGCTGTAGATCGGCTAATCAGCCTTCAAGGAGTAGGAATGCAACCGTTTGGGTTCGGATGTCAATTCTTACTAAAAAGGTAAAAATTAATTGACGCCCAATTCCGGAAAGCCCATGATTTCGGGGTGTTGCCGCGTACAGGCGCCAGGAGCTCTCCATGACCCAGCCTCTGAAGTTTGAAACCCTCGCCCTCCACGCTGGACACCAGCCTGATCAGGACACCAAAAGCCGGGCCGTGCCCATCTACCAGACTACAAGTTACGTCTTTGATACGGCTGAGCACGGGGCACAGCTCTTCGGACTTGAAGTTCCTGGAAATATCTACACCCGCCTCATGAATCCCACCCAGAGCATCTTCGAGGAGCGCATCGCCCAGCTTGAGGGTGGCATCGGTGCCCTGGCGACGGCCTCCGGCCAGGCTGCCATCACTCTGGCACTGACCACCATTGTCAAGGGCGGCGATCATATCGTTGCCAGTGATAATCTTTATGGCGGCACATTCAACCTTCTTAAAAACACCTTGGCCCGTCTCGGGATCGAGACCACCTTCGTCAAGAGTGGGGATCCCGAGGCCTTCCGCAAGGCCGTCCGTCCCAACACTCGGGCCTTCTACGCCGAGGCCCTGGGTAACCCCAAGCTGGATCTGCCGGATTTCGAGACCATCGGTGCCATCGCCGAGGAGGCGGGGGTGCCCCTCATCGTCGACAACACCCTGCCGAGTCCCTACCTGCTGAACCCTCTGGCCCACGGCGCCCACATCGTGGTCCACAGCGCCACCAAGTACATCGGCGGGCACGGTACCTCCCTGGGGGGCATCATCATTGATGGCGGGCGTTTCAACTGGGCCAACGGCAAGTTCCCTGAGTTCACTTCGCCCAACCCCAACTATCACGGCGCCATCCTCCACGACCTCAAGGGGGCGGCGGCCTACATCGCCAAGGCCCGCCTGGAGGGGCTTCGGGACATGGGTGCCGCCATCAGTCCCTTCAACGCCTTCCTGCTGATCCAGGGCGTTGAGACCCTGCACCTGCGCATGGAGCGCATCGGCCAGAACGCCCTGGCTCTGGCCCAGTGGCTCAAGGCCCATCCCAAGGTCGCCTGGGTCAACTACCCGGGTCTGGAGGAGCACCCCAGTCACGCCATCGCCAAGCGCTTCTTCCGGCCCGGAGCGGGCTTCAGCGGCATCCTGGCCTTTGGTGTGAAGGGAGGGCTGGAGGCTGGCAAGACCGTCATCAACCGGGTGAACCTCTTCTCCCGGTTGGCCAACGTGGGGGATGCCAAGTGCCTCATCATCCACCCCGCCAGCACCACTCACCAGCAACTCAGTGCCGAGGACCGTCTGGCCACGGGCGTCACCGATGACCTGATCCGCCTCTCCATCGGCATCGAGCACATCGATGACATCAAGGCTGACCTGGATCAAGCCCTGGCAGGCCTCTAAGGCGCAGCACGGAGCATGGATGGGCGGTGGGTGCAGACTGGCGCTCACCGCCCATCGCAGATTTGAGTCGCCTGGGAAGCAGGACGATGAGAGTTCAGCTTTTGCAACCGCCGGAGGCGGCCATGCTCCCGAAAACCCTTTCAGGGAAGATCGTCCTCATCACCTTGGCCCCCTTGGCTGTCATCTTCCTGGTGGCCTGGCTGGTGCTGATGCCGGTCATCCGGAGCGGGCTGGTGGAGTCCAGAAAGGAATACCTACAGCATCTGACGGAATCCGCCTTCGGGGTCCTGGAGGGTCAGGAGGCCCTCGCAAAGGCTGGCAGCATTTCCCGGGAGGAAGCCCAGCGCAGGGCGGTGGAACTCATCAAAGGAATCCGTTTCGGCAAGACCGGCTATTTCTATGTCTTCACCCGGGACCTCAAGATCATCACTGTGCCCATCAAGCCCGAGATGGAAGGCAAGCCCGTCAATACCTTCCAGGACGCCAAGGGGAAGCTGATCTATGTGGAGTTGGACAAGCTGGGGCGTCAGCCCCAAGGGGGCTTCCTCGACCTCATGTTCGCCAAGCCCGGCAAGGAGGGGGTATTCCCGAAGATGAACTACGTGAAGGCCTTCGATCCCTGGGGCTGGAACATCGGCACGGGTGTGTACATGGACGATCTGCAGGCCGAAGTCCGGGCCTATACGCTGGCCATCCTGGGCACCCTCGTCATCCTGTCCTTCCTGCTTTTCCTGGGGGTGCGCATCTTTGTCCGACGTATCACGCGCCCCCTGGGCGAACTGGTCGAGGGGTTGCGGAACAGTGATCTCTCCCGGACCATCCGGATCGAGAGCGAGGACGAGATCGGGCTGGCGGCCCAGGCCTTCAACGGCTACAACGCCAACCTGCGGGACCAGATTCTGGAAGTCTCGGGTTTCGCGGATCGGGTGGCCTCGGGCAGCACGGAACTGTCCGCTTCCGCCGTGGAGATGGGGCGGGCCATGGAGGATATCGCCAAGGTGAGCGAGCAGTTGCGGAGTGCCGGGACCCGGGTGGCCCAGTCCATGCGCGAGCTGTCAGAAAACGCCTCCCTGGTGGCCCGCCATTCCAAGGATGGCCAGCAGGAGAGCCGGGAGGCGGTAGCGGAAACGGACAGCAGCGCCGAAGCGGGGCGGGGAGCCGTGCGCAGCATGGCGGAGATCCAGGGCGTCACGGATCGGATCGTCCAGACGGTGCGGGTGATCCAGGAGATCGCCCGCCAGACCAACCTCCTTTCCCTGAACGCCGCCATCGAGGCGGCCAAGGCCGGTGTCCACGGCAAGGGCTTCGCAGTCGTGGCCGAGGAAGTGCGCAAGCTGGCGGACCGCTCCCGGGGAGCCGCCAAGGATGTGGAGGAACTCATCGAAGTGACCCGAACGGTGGTCCATGGGGGGGCCGAAAGCGTCCAGGTGACCATTCAGAGCCTGGATTCCATCCGGGGTCGGATTCAGGTGGTGGCTGACCGGATCGATCAGATCGGTGTCTTCACCCAGGCCCAGGCGGAAACCAGTACCGATGTGAACCAGATGATGGCGGAGACCGGCAGCGGCCTAGCCCAGAACGCCACCGCCACCCACGAACTCTCCGCTACGGTCCAGGAGATCGTCAGGACCTCCGAAGATCTCTCCAGGGTGGCCGAGGGGCTGCGGGGCATGGTGTCCCACTTCCGTTTGTAGGCCTCAGCCCAGGACGCTCCGGAGGAGCAGCAGGTTCAGGGAAATCACCACTGCCGCAGTGATCCACAGAAGGCTCCGGTCCAGGGGGCCGTTGGCGTGGGTCCCCATGACCTTCCGGGAAGAGGTCAGGTAGACCTGGAGCAGGATAGTGATGGGGAGCTGGATGCTCAGGGCCACCTGGGAGAGGATCAGGGCCTTGAAGGTGTCGGTTATCAGAAGTGCGCCGAGGAGGGCCAGGCCCAGGGTGATGCCCACACCGGCCTTGGAACGGGGATCCTTGATGTCATAGGGGCGGTCGAAGATCCCGGCGAAAATGGAGCCCCCGGCCATCCCTGCGGTGGTAGAGGAGGCCAGCCCTGCGCAGAGCAGGGCCATGGCGAAGACCAGAGCTGCCGAGGGTCCCAGGATAGGGCGCAGCATGGATTCCGCCTGCTCCAGGGAATCCACGGCGATGTGCTGGCGGAAGAATGTGGCGGCCGCCAGAAGGATCATGGCGCTGTTGATGGCCCAGCCCACGATCATGGAGAAAAGGGTGTCGAAGAGTTCGAAGCGGAGGTGGGTCTGGATGGCGGCCTCCCCCTGCTGGTTCCACTGGCGGCTCTGGATGAATTCCGAATGCAGGAAAAGGTTGTGGGGCATGACCACGGCCCCCAGCACGCTCATGATGATGGTGGTGGAGCCACTGGGGAAGTGGGGCATCACCCAGCCCGTTGCAGCGGAAGCCCAGTGGATCTTGACGAGGAGCAGTTCGAAGAGGAAGCCCAGCCCGATGAGGGAGACGAAGCCCACGATGATCTTTTCGATGACCTTGTAGGTGTTCCATAGGAGAAGGCACCCAACGACCAGCGCCGTAAGGCAGGCCCCCAGCTTCAAGGGGATGTGGAAGAGCATCTGGAGGGATATGGCTCCCCCCAGAATTTCGGCAAAGGCCGTGGCGATGGCCGCGATGACCGCAGTGCCAAGGACAGGACGGGAAAGCCATTTCGGCAGATGGCGGGTGGCGCCCTCTGCCAGGCAGAGGCCGGTGGCAATGCCCAAATGGGCGGCGTTGTGCTGGAGCAGGATCAGCATGAGGGTGCCAAGACTCACAACCCATAGGATCTGGTAGCCGAAACCCGCACCGGCGGCTACGTTGGAGGCCCAGTTGCCTGGGTCGATGAAACCGACGGCCACCAGCATGCCCGGGCCCAGGTAGCGCAAGGGGTTCAAAGCCGTGGCCATGGGGCGGCGGAATTGAAGACGGGCCTTGAAGTCGGACCAGGATGTCATGGGATGGGGGACTCCTCTAAAAATCAGATCACCTTGGGCTTGGATGCCGCCGCCGATGCTTTCCGAACTTCAACTGGCATCACAATCCATCCGAAAGAAAGTTATGCTTCATGGCAACATGAACACCCAACCCCTTCGGAGGAACCCGTGCTCAACCTCACGCCCTGCTTGGCCCTTCTCAATGACCGCTCTGCGGACGCCGCAGCTATGGGGTTCGCCGGTCTGGCCTGCGGTGTCATCGCCTTTTTCGCCCTCATCGGTCTGGCCATTGCCATTGCGATTATCCTCTTCCTGGGTAGCTGTCTGAAGCGGGTGCCCGCCCCCTATCGGAAGATGGAGCCCGGGATGGTCTGGCTCCTGATCATTCCCCTCTTCAACCTCGTCTGGAACTTCTTTGTCTACAAGGCCATCTCCGAGTCCTACCAGGGCTATTTCCAGAGCCAGGGACGCACGGACGTCGGGGACTGCGGCAAGAACCTAGGCCTGGCCTACTGCATCTGCTCCTGCATCTGCATCATTCCCGTGGTGAACATGCTGGCGGGAATCGCAGCCCTGGTGCTCTTCATCATGTGCCTGGTGAAGTTCTCCGGGTTCAAGAACCAGATCCCCGCCTGAGGAGTCTGTCATGGGTTCTGTGCCCCTCTCTCAACGGAAGGCCTGGAAGGCGCTTGAAGAGGAATTCCAGAACATCCGGGGTCGCCACCTGAGGGAACTCTTCGCCGAGGATCCCGGCCGCGCCGAGCGACTGGCCTGCGAGGGGGCAGGGATCTTTCTGGACTATTCCAAGCATCGGGTGACAGACCGGACCCTTGCCCTTCTGCGGGAACTGGCCATCGAAAGCGGCTTCAATGAGGCCCGGGAAGCCATGTTCCGGGGGGATCGCATCAACGCCACCGAGGGCCGGGCCGTGCTCCATACGGCCTTGAGAGCCCCCAGGGATGTGCGGATCCTGGTGGAGGGGGCGAATGTGGTGCCCGAGGTACACGCGGTACTGGACCGACTGACGGTCTTTGCCGAGCAGCTCCGCTCCGGCGCCTGGAAGGGCTTCACCGGGAAGAGCATCCGCAATGTGGTGAACATCGGCATCGGGGGTTCGGACCTGGGCCCCGTCATGGCTTTTGAAGCCCTGCGTCCCTATGTCACCCGGGACCTGGTGTTCCGCTTTGTCTCCAATGTGGACGGGACCGACTTCGCCGAGGCCACCCGGGACCTGGATCCCGCCGAGACCCTCTTCATCGTTTCCTCGAAGACCTTCACGACCCAAGAGACCATGACCAATGCCCAGACCGCCCGGACCTGGTGCCTGGTGGGTCTGGGGGACGAGGCCGCCGTGGCCCGGCACTTTGTGGCGGTGAGCACGAACACGGCCAAGGTCGAGGCCTTCGGCATCGACCCCCGGAACATGTTCGGATTCTGGGACTGGGTGGGCGGGCGCTACTCCATGGACAGTGCCATCGGCCTCTCGACCATGATCGCCATCGGTCCCAAGGCCTTCCGGGAGATGCTGGATGGCTTCCACGCCATGGACGAGCACTTCCGCACTGCCCCCCTTGAGTCCAACCTGCCGGTCATCATGGCCTTGCTGGGGCTCTGGTACGCCAGCTTCTTCAAGGCCCAGACGGTGGCTGTGCTGCCTTACGACCAGTATCTCAAGCGCTTCCCGGCCTATCTCCAGCAGCTCACCATGGAGAGCAACGGCAAGTCCGTGACCCTGGACGGACAGGCCGTGGGCTGTGCGACTGGCCCCATCTATTTTGGGGAGCCCGGGACCAATGGCCAGCACTCCTTCTACCAATTGATCCATCAGGGGACCTCCCTGATTCCCTGCGACTTCATTGCCTTCGCCCGGAGTCACAATCCCCTGGGCCGCCATCACGATATCCTCCTGGCCAACGTTCTGGCCCAGGCCGAGGCCCTCGCCTTCGGCAAGAGCGCGGAAGAGGTCAGGGCAGAGGGGGTTTCTGAAGCCCTGGTACCCCATCGGAGCTTTGGCGGCAACCGGCCCTCGAGCCTGATCCTGGCCGAGCGTCTGGATCCCGCCACCCTGGGCAAACTGGTGGCCCTCTATGAGCACCTGGTCTTCACCCAGGGTGTGCTTTGGGGCATCAATTCCTTCGATCAGTGGGGCGTGGAACTGGGCAAAGCCCTGGCCAGCCGGATCCTGCCGGAACTCGAGAGCCCCGAAGAGCCCACCCTGGGGCACGACGGCTCGACCAATGCCCTGATCCGGCGCCTGCGCGGCCTGAGAAAGAAACAGGGCGCCTGAAGGGGCGCCCCGTCCTTTCACACTGTAATTTTGACTACTTGATGTATTTGTACTTCGCCTCGCGGCCCTTGCCTTCGACGGAGAGGTCGGCGAAGGGGTTGTACTTGGTGTTGGTCACGACCTTGAAGAGGTTGTAGATGGGGGCCAGGAAGTTGCCCCAGTTGCCGATCTCCTCGATGCAGTGGGCGGACCAGATCATGCCGGCGGCGTGATCCTCCTTCTTCCGGGTGCCGATGGCGGAGGACTTGCCCACCACACCGTAGTCGGTCTTCTCCCACTGGTGGATGCGGTAGCCCATGGGGTTACCCTCGGCCAGGGCTTCTTCGCCCAGGCCCAGGCCGCCTACGATCACCACGTGCTCGTAGCAGATGTAGTCGCGGACCTCAGCGGGGACATCTTCGAGCTTCTCAAAACGGATGTAGAGGTTCTGACGGCTGCCATCGTTCCAGGTCTGGGGAGCGATATGAACCGAGCCGATGGGGTTGCCGTGCACCACAGGTACGGCCCACTCGAGGGGTTCGTGCTGGGCGGGGTGCCAGAGGAGGAAGCTCTTCTCCATGTTGGACCAGAACCAGTCGATCATGTGGGGGGTGATGCCCTCGTGCTTCCAGTCAATGTGGGTGCCCATGGCATCCTGAGTGATGTTGGCTTCCATTGTGAGACTCCTTTCAGGCCTGTTCGCCTTTGTGGGGACGGTTTAAGTGCCTATACCAGCATAGCTGTCGTGCCGGTTGGTATTTTGTGACGCTCCTCTCATTCTTCCTGTGTCATCGGGCCGAAGGCCTCCGCCAATAAATCCTCAGCCATTGCGCCGGAACGGGCCCGGTGGACGGCCAGGGCCAGGCTCAGCCCCACGTTGTGCCCCCATCCATGGCCCTTGAGCAGAAGGCTGCCGTCGGGCTGATATGCGGCCTCGCAAGCGTTGCTGGGCCAGAGGGTCCACCCGAAGCGGCGCCCTGCCTCCAGGCGCAGGGTCTCCACCGGGTAGGGACCTGAGGCGCCCAGTCGGATGCCCTTCTGGCCGGGTCTCAGCCCGGGTCTCACGGCGGATTTCAGGGCCCGGACCTGGGATGGACTGATGCGGCGCTCCCAGCTGCTCCACCGGTCCTCTGGGATGGCCGGGCCCGGAAACGCCTTGGCAGCCTCGGGACCGCCCCACACTTCTCGGGGGCTCATGGGTACACCACCGTAGGAACCGGTAAAAAAGGCCCTGCTCGGAGGCAGAGGCCAGGGGGGAGCAGTCTGGGCGGCCTGAAGGCCGCCGGGCGTGGGCATACCCCTTACGACTGCGCAGTGCGTTAGGGGGCACAGGGTGCCGTCCGGATGCCGGGGACCCGCCAGCCAGGCCTTGAGGACAGCCGCCAGGGCCCGCTTGGCCTCGAAGGGGGCGTCAGCTCCCAATTCTCCCTCGGTGGCAGCGGCGACCCAGGTGGCGTAGTCCGCGGTCCAGCTCAGGCGCCATCCTCCCGAGACACCCTCTACTCGGCAGCTTCCCTCCAGGTGGGAAACGGGTGCCGGCGCGGAGAAACGCACCTGGCCCTGAAAGGAATGGACGAGGCCGGGACGCCAGCGCAGGCTTCTCCCATTGATCTCCAGGACCCGGGGAAGGCGTTCCGGGGGCCAGACCACGGTGATGGGAGCGGGAACGGTTTCCCACGGCTCAGCCTGGCGAGGCGCGGTCTTGGGGCCCGGTGGCAGGGGGTCCCCAGCGAGCCAGGCCCGGAGCCAGGCGTAGGCCCAGCCTTGGGTTGCCGTGCTGCCCTGGGCCAGGGCGAGGCCCAATCGGGCCTGGATATGGGCTTCCGGCTCCGATGGAAGACGTTCCGGAGGGCGGGGATGCTCCTCGGCCCACAGACAGAGGGCCTCCTCCTTCCATCTCGGCAAGGTCCGGCCCAGAACCCTCCGGTGGACACATTCATGGCGCAGCAGGGAGCCCAGGTCCCTGCGTTTGAGCTTGTCCCAGGGGCGAAGGTGCAGGGTGGCTCCGACCCAGATCGCGAATCGGGCCGAAGGGGATCCGGTGGCGGATTCGAAGGATGCATCGTCGTTGTGCATGTGCAGCTCCCAGGCTCCTGCCGGCCAGGGGCCATAGTCCCGGGTGGCCGCGAGGGCTCCCTGCAGCCAGGGGCCCAGCTGTTCCACAAGCTCGGCGTCACCCACCCAGCGCGGAGCGGGTTCAGCGGCACCTTCGGATGCCAGGACTCCGATTGGGCATAGGAGGAGGGGGCCAAACATGGATTCCATCATGGCAGGCATGTCAGAAATGCATTCGGGCCTATACTGCGACTGATACCAACCATGGAGGCACCGATGGCCACCGATCGTGTGAAGGAAATCCTTTCCTGGTATGCATCAGACAATCCAGGCGTGAAGTCGAACCTGGCGCGGATGATGAACACGGGGCGCCTGGCAGGCACCGGCAAGTTCGTGATCCTGCCGGTGGACCAGGGTTTCGAGCACGGACCGGCCCGCAGCTTCGCGCCGAATCCCCCGGCCTACGACCCGCGGTACCATGTCGAACTGGCCATCGAGGCCGGGTGCAATGCCTACGCAGCTCCCCTGGGCTTCCTGGAGGCCATCGCCTCGGATTACGCCGGGGAGATTCCCCTGATCCTGAAACTCAACAACAGCGATTCCCTGAGCAAGGTAGAGCCTTGCAGCGCGGTCACCGGCAGTGTGGAGGACGCCCTGCGCCTGGGTTGCAGCGCCATCGGGTACACCATCTACCCCGGCAGCGACGATCGCAACGTGATGTACGAGGATCTGCGGGATCTCATCGCCGAGGCCAAGGCCGTGGGCCTGCCCACCATCGTGTGGGCCTATCCCCGGGGAGCGGGTCTGGCCAAGGAGGGCGAACAGGCGGCGGATGTCACGGCCTATGCCGCCCAGATCGCCTGCCAGCTGGGGGCCCACATCGTGAAGATCAAGCCGCCCAAAGCGAACACCTATGTGCCGGAGGCCGTAAAGGTCTACGAGAAGTATCACTTACCCGTCGGAACCCTACGTGAGCGCGTGGCCGAGGTGGTGCATTCCGCCTTCGGGGGACGGCGCATCGTGATCTTCTCTGGAGGCGAGGCCAAGGGCACCGACGAGGTCCTCGCCGAAGTGCGGGAGATTGCTGCCGGAGGTGCCTTCGGGTCCATCATGGGCCGCAACGCCTTCCAGCGGCCCAAGACGGAAGCCATCAAGCTGCTTCATGCCGTCATGGATATCTACGCCGGGAATTAAAATCGACAGGATTGCAGAGCGATCGCCCGGGTTCACACCTGGGCGATTCTCGTCCATGGGGAAGTCGGCAAACGCTTTGCCGCTCGGCTCGGAGTGAGATCGGGAGGATCAGACTTCGTTCGGATTCACCACACCCAGTTTCTTAAGGAAGAGCGGGACCGAGGGATTGTTGCTGCGGTCCTTCCAGACGCAGATGCCTTCGATGTTGGCGTCCGCATCCTCCAGGGGGATGGCCTTGAGCTTGAAGTTGGGGTAGAAGCCGATGGCGTGCTTGGCCAGGACGGTGATGCCCAGACCTGCGTCGATCATGAACAGGAGGGTTTCCAGGTCATCGGAGTACTGCACGATATTTGGCGCGAAGCCCCGCTTGCGGCAGACCTTCTCCAGCCAGTCGAGCGCCGAGGCGGAGGACTCCGCCGAAAGGTGCACCAGCGCCTCCTTCTTGAGGTCCAGGATGGAAATCTTTTCCCTGGAGGCCAGGGGATGATCCGGGCGCATGAACACCGCCGCTGCATCCGGCAGGAAGGTGTAGGAGCGGACGTTGCGGAGATTGGCCAGTGCGAAGGATATGGTGAAGATCAGGTCCAGTTCGCCGGCCTTGAGGGCATCGTTCAACTGGTTCATGTTGTGGCGGGTCACGGTGACCACGATGCTGGGGTAGCTGGACCGGAATTTCTTGATAAGGGAAGGCAGGAACTTGAAGGAGGAGAGGATACCGATGGAGAGCTTGCCCACCATGCCGCTCTCGGTCATGCGGGCCTTGTCGACGGCATCGTTGAATTCGGCGACCAGGCGCTTGGACTCCTGGTAGAGCACCTCGCCGGCGGCGGTCAATTGGACCGTGTGCCGGTCCCGGACAAAGAGCTTCAGATCGAGCTGTTTTTCCAGGCCTGCGATCTGGTAACTGACGGCGGATTGGGTGACGAAAAGCTGGTTGGCGGCCTTTGTGAAATTCAGGTTTTCCGCCACGGCCATGAAACAACGGAGTTGTTTTACGTCCACACACCCTCCAGCAAAGATTCCGCAGGTGGCTGGCTCTATGAGCCGATTCCCACACATGAATGACATTCGATCAGGTTACCCATGGTAATCAGAAAATTTTCTCAAATCAAATGCCAATTCGCCGCATCCAGACAGCGGGTTGACTCAATCCAGGCACTTCTGAACTGCGGTCCTCAGCTCTTTGAAAGTGTAGGGCTTCTGAAGGAAGCTCAGCCGCCTTTGGCCACTGAACTCCTTGCTGCTTTCCTGTTCGGTGTAACCGCTGCTGAGGATCACCGGGACATCCGCATCGAGGCGGCGGATGGCCTGGAGGGCCTCCCGGCCGTCCATTCTCGGCATGGTGAGATCCAGGAGCACCAGACGGATACGATCAGCATGCTCCTTGAATTGCTCCAGTCCGGCCAGACCATCGCCTGCCTGGATCACGTCAAAGCCGATGGCTTCGAGCATGGTGGAGGTGGTTTCGAGGATGCTGGTCTCGTCGTCCACCAATAGGATGAGCCCTGTCAAACTGGACGTCGGGTGGGGTTGGACCGGTTCCGCCTGGGCCGAAGGCAGCTCCAGGGCGGGGAAGAAGACCCGGAAGACGGAGCCTCGCCCGATTTCGCTGTACACCCGGAAACCAGCATGGTGTCCCCGGATGATCCCCTGGAGAGCGGAAAGACCTAGCCCGCGCCCGCTGGCTTTGGTCGTGAAGAAGGGCTCGAAGATCCGGCTGAGCACGTCCTTGGACATGCCGCACCCCGTGTCCGAGACCTCGAGCATCACATACGCGCCCGAAGCCAGGTCCTGGGCGGGGAGATGGCTGCGGATATAGGCTTCGTCCAGGATCTTGGCTTCCGTGGTGATCCGGATGCGGCCCTCCTGATCGCCAATGGCATCGGCGGCATTAGTCACCAGGTTCATGACGATCTGCTGAAGCTGGGCGCCATCTGCTTCGATGGGTGGCAGCGGCATTCCTGGGTTGATGTGCAGGCTGACCTTCTTGGGGATTGACACTTGAAGCAGGTGGGCCATCTCCCGCACGACTTCATTGAGGTCGTGGGGTTTGACAATAAAGCGCCCGCGGCCGCTGTAGGCCAGCATCTGTTTGGTCAGTTCCGCGGCCCTCAGGATCGTCTTTTCCACATTCTCGATGAAGGGAAGGGCGGGGGACTCGGGGGAGATCTGGAGCTGGGCCAGGTTCAGGTTGCCCAGGATGGCGGTCAGTAGGTTGTTGAAGTCATGGGCGATGCCTCCCGCCAGAACCCCGAGACTCTCGAGCTTCTGGGCCTGTCGCATGGCCTCCTCGGCCCGGAGATTCTGGGTGATGTCCCGGGTGATGGCCACCAGATCCCGGTGTCCTTCCTCCCGCAGGATGGGGACGACCAGGATCGAGAAATCCTTGTGGCCATCAGCGAGTTCCATGGCGGCGGTGAAGCTGTAAGAGCGCCCGCGGTTCAGGCATTCCTGGAAGCCCGTTTCAAAGGCTCTCACAGCCTCTGGATTCAGGATTGCCGGGAGGTCCTTGCCTTTCGCGGCAGCGGCGGAAACGCGGAACTGCGCCTGGGCGGCGGGATTGAGATCCTCGACCCGATAGCCATCCTCCTGGACAGAAACCCAGAGGATGCCATCGCTGGTATTCAGGAAAAATGCCCGGAAGCGCTGCTCACTTTCACGGAGGGCCTTCAGGGCCTGCGTCCTTTCCGTGACATCCCGGACGAGGCTCAGGATCTTTCCCGGGGGGCAGGATACGATTCGGGACTCGTAGTCCAGGAGCTTCCCGTTCATCGGAACGGAGTAGTCCACGATCTGCACCTTGTGGGTGAGATCGGCTTGCCGGAAGGCCTCCCGGCACTGTTCTCCCGTTTCTTTGGGGAGAAAGGCCAGGATGTCCTGTCCGAGAAACGCATTGGGAGGAGCGAGCAGGAAGCTGGGGTCGCTGGAGTGGTAATCCAGGCAAATGCCCTCCACCGTAGACAGGAAGATGAGATCGGGGATGGCCTCCACGAAGGCGCGGTTCTTGGCCTCACTCTCCCGGAGCGCCTCTTCGGCCAGCTTCCTGGCGGTGATGTCCTCGAGCATGATCACATAGGCTTCGATCTCTCCGGTCGGATTCCGGAGCGGAAAGGCATTCAGGCGGACACAGAAGCGTTTGTCGGGGACCCGTGGGTCCACTTTGCTGGGGTTTGCCCAGAATTCCGGGGCCTCCTTCGCCTCCCCGCGGCACATGGCCAGCAGGTCATCCCGCTTTCCCGCTGCGATGAGCATGGGGTCCTCGAAAACCGAGTACTCGGGCGGTGGTTCGGCCCCGAACAGCCGACGGAAGGCAGCATTGACGTGTAGGGTCCGCCCTTCTGTGTCCACCAGGTGGACGGCATAGGGGTTCTGGTCCACGATCTCGCGAAAACGCTGCTCGCTGAGGCGGAGGCGATCGGCCAGATCATGCCGGGAAACGTCGTTCTGGGGGGGGTCGAATGGCGGCATAGGGGCTTCTGCTCTGCGTTCAGGGGTGATTGCAGATCAGTATAGGGTCGTCGCCCGGACCGCGAGCAAGGATTAAACTTTGAAAAAACAGAGAGATCGGCCGAAGGCGATAGGAATCGGTTTCTCCACCCTTGACACCCCAAGATCTTGGGGTGAATCTTGTATCTCGACACTACCCATTGAGGTTTGACGAGACCGCCCCTGATCCCCTGGGCGAGTGTCGTATTCCACTCCCCCTCCCGCCTCTCCGTCTCCCACCGGCGGAGGGCACGTTTCGCGTCCGAGGCATCCATGCAGATCTCCCGCCACTTCACCAAACAGGGTCGCGATCCCCTGGAGGGTATTCCCTTCGTGCCCCGAACCAGCCGCATCACCAAGCTGGATGGCGCGGTGGTGTTCGAGGCCAAGGATGTGATGGTGCCTGAGAGCTGGTCCCAGGTGGCGGTGGACATCCTGGCCCAGAAATACTTCCGGCGGAAGGGCATCGACGCCCTGAACGGCGGCGAAACGGATTCCCGTCAGGTCTTCCACCGTCTGGCGGGCTGCTGGCGGCACTGGGGCGAAAGCTTCGGCTACTTCGACACTCCTGCTGACGCCCAGGCCTTCTACGACGAGCTGGTCTACATGCTCGCCAACCAGATGTGCGCCCCCAACTCTCCCCAGTGGTTCAACACGGGCCTGCACTTCGCCTACGGCATTTCCGGACCCGCCCAGGGACACAGCTATGTGGATCCCAAGACCGGGGAGATGCGCCAGTCCACCAGTGCCTACGAGCGGCCCCAGCCCCACGCCTGCTTCATTCAGAGCGTGAACGACGACTTGGTGAACCCCGGCGGCATCATGGACCTCTGGGAGCGGGAGGCCCGCATCTTCAAGTACGGCTCGGGCACCGGCTCCAACTACTCCAAGATCCGTGGCGCCGAAGAGCCCCTGTCGGGCGGCGGACGGTCCTCCGGTCTCATGAGCTTCCTCCAGGTGGGCGACAAGGCCGCCGGGGCCATCAAGTCCGGGGGCACCACCCGCCGGGCCGCAAAGATGGTCTGCCTCGACCTCGACCACCCGGACATCGAGCCCTTCATCCTCTGGAAGGTCAACGAAGAGCGCAAGGTGGCCATGCTGGCCGCCGGCAGCCAGCTGCTGGTAAGGCACTGGAACGCCCTCTGCGAGGCCGTGGAAGGCAGCGTGGATCGCGATGCCGATCCCAAGACCAACGAGAAGCTGCGCAAGGCCCTGGCCAAGGCAAAACGGGACGGCGCCGCCCCGGCCTTCCTCTCCCAGAGCCTGTACCGCCTCTCCCAGGGGGACTTCGAGCGGGACATCCACACCTATGACACCGGCTGGGACGGCGAAGGCTACGCCACCGTGGCCGGGATGAATTCCAACAACTCCATCCGGGTGCCCGACGCCTTCATGCGCGCCGTGGAGGCCGACGGCGACTGGCAGCTCACCCGCCGGGTGGATGGCAAGGTCAGCAAGACCCTCAAGGCCCAGGACCTGTGGCGCAAGGTGAACTACGCCGCCTGGGCCTGCGCGGACCCCGGGGTGCAGTTCAACACCACCATCAACGACTGGCACACCTGCCCCGAGGATGGCCCCATCAACGCGAGCAACCCCTGCTCCGAGTACATGTTCCTGGATGACACGGCCTGCAACCTGGCCTCCCTGAACCTGTGCGCCTTCCTGACCCCTGACGGTGGCTTTGATCTGGAGGGCTACCGCCACGGCATCCGCCTCTGGACCATGGTCCTGGAGATCTCGGTGCTCATGGCCCAGTTCCCCAGCGAGACCATCGCCCGCCTGAGCTACGAATACCGGACCCTGGGCCTGGGCTACGCCAACCTGGGCGCCATGCTGATGCGCCTGGGCATTCCCTATGACAGCCCCGAAGGCACCCAGTGGTGCGCCGCCCTCACGGCCATCCTCACCGGTGACGCCTATGCCACCAGCGCCGAGATGGCCAAAGAGCACGGACCTTTCCCCGGCTACGCCAAGAACAGCGCCCACATGCTGCGGGTGATCCGCAACCATCGCCGGGCCGCCTACAACGCCGCCACCTCCGAATACGAGAACCTTTCCATCACGCCCCAGGGCCTCACGGGGGAGGGCATCCCCAAGAGCATCCTGAGCGCGGCCCGTCAGAGCTGGGACAAGGCCCTGGAGCTGGGCGAAGCCCACGGATTCCGCAACGCCCAGGTCTCCGTGCTGGCCCCCACGGGCACCATCGGTCTCCTCATGGATTGCGACACCACGGGCGTCGAGCCTGACTTCGCCCTGGTGAAGTTCAAGAAGCTCTCCGGCGGCGGCTACTTCAAGCTGGTGAACCGTGCCATCCCTGAAGCCCTGGCCCGCCTGGGCTACACCACCACCCAGATCCAGGACATCGAACGCTACGTGGTGGGTTGGGTTGAGATCACGGACCAGACCCCCGGTATCACCCGCAAGGAGCTCCTGGCCAAGGGCTGGACGGAAGAAGAGCTGGCCGTCATCGAGGCCAAGCTCCCCACCGCCTTCGACCCCGCCTTCACCATGGATGTGGAACGCCTGAAGAAGGACTTCCCCGAAGCCGCCGTCAGCACCTTCCTGGAAGCCCTGGCCGGTGCCATGACGGTGGAGGGGGCTCCCCACCTCAAGGCTGAGCATCTTCCCATCTTCGACTGCGCCAACCGTTGCGGCCGCAAGGGACAGCGCCTGATCGCCCCCCTGGGCCACATCCGCATGATGGGTGCCGCCCAGCCCTTCCTCTCCGGAGCCATCAGCAAGACCATCAACCTGGCCATCGAGAGCACCGTCGAGGAGGTGGGCGAGATCTACAAGGCCTCCTGGCAGCTCATGCTGAAGGCCGTGGCCCTCTACCGCGACGGCTCCAAGATGAGCCAGGCCCTGGCCACCAACCTGGAGCAGCTCGAAGGCCTCGAAGCCCTGGCGGACGAGGAGGCCACGGTGGTCGAGAAGACCCAGGTGATGGCTGAAGCCCTCTCCCATCAGGTGGTGCGGACCTACCGCAAGAAGCTGCCCAACCGTCGGGGCGGCTACACCCAGTCGGCTTCCGTGGGTGGCACCAAGCTCTATCTCCGCACCGGGGAATACGAGGATGGCACCCTTGGAGAAATCTTCCTGGACATCCACAAGGAGGGCGCAGCCTTCCGCTCCCTGCTCAACTCCTTTGCCATCGCCGTTTCCATGGGGCTCCAGTACGGGGTGCCCCTGGAGGAATACTGCGACGCCTTCCTCTTCACCAAGTTCGAGCCCAATGGCATGGTCTCGGGCCACGATGCGGTGAAGCTCAGCACCTCCATCATCGACTTCGTCTTCCGGGATCTGGCCATCAGCTACCTAGGCCGTTTCGAACTGGCCCAGGTGGACCCCGAGCGCCTCATGAACCTGGTGGATAGCCGCAAGCCCGAGAGCCCTGCCCAGGACTTCCAGGCTGCCAATGCTGGCATGGTGCCCCTCTTCTCCGCCGCGGAAGTGGCGGGGGTGGCGGCTCCCGCTCCGACCATGGCCACGGTGGGCGCCCAGCGCGCCAGTGCCGCCCAGTCCGCCCGCGAGAAGGGCTACACCGGCGATCCCTGCCCCGAGTGCGGCCACCTGACCCTGGTGCGCAACGGTGCCTGCCTGAAGTGCCAGACCTGCGGCGCTACCACGGGCTGCAGCTAGAAAATAAGCGTTCCACCCCCAAAGGCACCAAGAGGCTGAGTGCAGGCCAGGAAAGGATCCCCCTTCTTTCCTGGCCTGTGTTTCCTCTCGGTGCCCTTATCGCTTTTGGGGGCGGCCCGGTGGCATACTCGGAGGCAAGAACCATCAGCAGCCGAGGCATTCCATGGACAAGGCCTTCCTTGAGCACCTGAAGCAGGAGATCCGCCACCTCAAGGCGCAGGGGCTGTACAAGATCGAGCGGACCATCACCTCGCCCCAGCACCCCAGGCTGAAGGCCCACGGCAAGGAACTGCTCTGCCTGTGTGCCAACAACTACCTCGGGCTGGCGAACCATCCTGAGGTCATCAAGGCCGCCGCCGGAGCCATGGAGGCCCGGGGCTTCGGCATGGCCTCGGTGCGCTTTATCTGCGGCACCCAGGATCTCCACCGTGAATTGGAGGAGAAGCTGGCCCACTTCCTGGGCATGGAAGACGCCCAGCTCTACTCAAGCTGCTTCGACGCCAACGGGGCCATCTTCGAGTCCCTTTTCACGGAAGAGGACGCCATCATCTCGGACGCCCTGAACCACGCCTCCATCATCGATGGCATCCGCCTCAGCAAGGCCCAGCGCTTCCGCTACGCCAACTCCGACATGGCCGATCTGGAAAAGCAGCTGAAGGCGGCGGCGAAAGCCCGCTTCAAGGTGGTGGTGACCGATGGGGTCTTCAGCATGGATGGCTATATCGCCAAGCTCCCGGAGATCTGCGACCTGGCGGAGCGGTATGGCGCCCTGGTGATGGTGGATGATAGCCATGCCGTGGGCTTCATGGGGGAGAACGGCCGGGGGACCCACGAGCATTGCGGGGTCATGGGTCGGGTGGATCTCCTTACGGGCACCTTCGGCAAGGCCCTGGGGGGCGCCAGCGGGGGCTATATCGCTGGCAAGCGGACGGTGATCGAGTGGCTCCGCCAACGGTCCCGGCCCTACCTCTTCTCCAACAGTGTGGCCCCGCCCATCGTGGCGGCCACCTTGAAGGTGCTTGATATTCTTGCTGCAAGTGGTGATCTCATAGAACGTGTGAAAGCCAACGGGCGCTATTTTCGGGCAGGGATGGAGGCCGCTGGCTTCGAAATCCCGCCTGGCGAACATCCCATCGTGCCAGTGATGCTTCACGACGCCCCCCTGGCCCAGGAATTCGCCCGGCGGCTGCTGGATGAAGGGGTCTACGTCATCGGCTTCTTCTACCCGGTGGTGCCCAAGGGCAAGGCCCGCATCCGCACCCAGATGTCCGCCGCCCATACCCAGGCGGATCTGGATCATGCCATTGCGGCGTTTACCAAGGTGGGCAGGGATTTGTGCGTTATTGTTTAATTAATTGGATTTTAGTCCCGGAACAGAAGGCGGCAAGCATCCCGATTTTTCGCTGTCCATCGCTGCTTATCGCTGGCTTTGATTCCCTTTTTTGCTTTTAAGATGGTGATAATGAATTGAAATAAAATAAAACAAATTCGGCCAACGATGAACAGCGGTAAAAAAGAACTCGTAGACAAGGGCATCTTTGCCCCCCAAGCCAATCTACCGGAGTACCCATGCGCGCCCTCGTGAAGACTGAACCCGGCATCGGTCTGGTCCTGACGGATGTTCCCAAGCCCGAACCCGGCCCCAACGATGTGCGGATCAAAATCAAGAAGACCGCCATCTGTGGCACCGATATGCACATCTGGAACTGGGATCCCTGGTCCCAGCGCACCATTCCCGTTCCCATGCATGTGGGTCACGAATTCATGGGCGTCATTGACGCCGTGGGTTCCGCCGTCACCTCCTACAAGGGCGGAGAACGGGTCACCGGGGAAGGGCACATTGTGTGTGGCCACTGCCGCCACTGCCGGGCGGGGATGCGCCACCTCTGCCCCCACACCGTCGGGGTCGGCGTGGATCGTCCCGGCGCCTTCGCTGACTACCTGGTGATTCCGGTTCACAATGTCTTCCCGGTGCCGGACGCCATCCCTGACGAGATCGTCTCCATCCTGGATCCCTTCGGCAACGCGACCCATACGGCCCTGTCCTTCAATATGGTGGGCGAGGATGTCCTCATCACCGGAGCGGGTCCCATCGGCACCCTCGCAGCCCGGATCGCCCGGCACGTGGGGGCCCGGAACATCGTCATCACGGACGTAAATGACTACCGTCTGCAATTGGCCAGCCGCTTTGGAGTCACCCGGACCGTCAACACCAGTCGCCAGGACCTCCGGAGCGTCATGGCGGAACTGGGAATGACCGAGGGCTTTGATATCGGTCTGGAGATGAGTGGTCACCCCGGCGCCTTCCGCAGCCTGCTGGACACCATGGCCCACGGTGGCCGGGTGGCGCTCCTGGGGATCTTCGGGGAAGAGGCGGCCATCGATTGGGGCAAGGTGATCTTCAAAGGCCTTCGGCTGAAGGGCATCTACGGCCGCGAGATGTACGAAACCTGGTACAAGATGACCGCCATGATCCAGAGCGGGCTGGACATCAGCGACATCATCACCCATCGCTTCCCCATCGCCGATTACCGCCAGGCCTTCGAGGTCATGGGCTCCGGGAACAGCGGCAAAGTTATCCTGGACTGGGAGGAATAGTATCAAATTATTGTCAATAAACTAAAGCACAAAAGCGACTTCCACCACGAAGGCACCAAGGAGTCACTAAGAGTTACCAGTGGCCAAGGATTGCGCCCTGGGAGATGTGAGAACCAACGCCCGCAAAGTGCTGTAGGCTGGACACTCAGGCCGCCCCGCTGTGCGGGGGCGCGCGGCGGCGCCGCACGCGTTCCGGGAGGGGCAGGTGGCTATGGCACGCTTGCGTGCCTCCGCCGCCTGTCCCTCCCGGAACCAAGCCTGAGCGTCCTGGTCGACACATCTTGCTTTTCTTCGTGAAACTTGGGGCCCTTGGTGTCTTTGTGGTTGAATTTATGGTTTTATGTCGGCTGAAGATACAAGAAGGGCACTGAGTCTGGCGATCTCAGTGCCCTTCTTTCCGGTGAACCGCTAGGGTTCAGTTCTTCCCGACGGTGGCGACGTCCACCACGCCCATGCCCTCTTCGATGGCCTGGATGAGGGCTGGACGAAGCTCGTTGGGGTCGATGATGCCATCCAGGGAGCCCACCTGCTTGGCCCGCTGGACGGTGTGGATGGCGTCGAACTGCTCGGCCACCTCCCGGGTCTTTTCCGCCATGACCGTAGCCAGGATGGTCTGGAGATCCTTCCGGGCCTTGTGAGCCGTGGGATCGGCCTTCAGGCGCTTCTCGGCCCGCACCACCCGGGGGTCCTGAAGGGCCAGGGATCTGGCCTCTTCGGGGAATACCACGGCGGCGGCGGGGGCACCACCGATGACGGAGGCGAAGGAGCCGGAGAGGGCCAGGGCCTTCAGGTTCGGGTTGAGGGACTTGGAGAAGACCACGTAGGCTCCGCCGTGGTAGCGGGCCACAACACAGAAGACGATGGGACCCTTGAAGTTCACGATGGCGCGCCCGATCTCGGCACCGTACTCCAGCTGGAGACGCCGCAGCGATTCCGGAGAGCCATCGAAGCCCGACAGGTTGGCCACCACGATGAGGGGGCGATTGCCGGAGGCCGCGTTGATGGCCCGGGCAATCTTCTTCGAGGCCTGAGGGAACAGGGTGCCGCCGGACCAGGCATCGGGACCATCGGAGGGGACATAGCCCATGCGGGGCAGGGGCTTGGACTCGATGCCCACCATGCAGGCGGGCCAGCCGCCGATATGGGCGTCCCAGATGACAGCCACGTCGGCGTCGGTCTGGATGGGCCAGCGCTCCAGAGGCTCGCAATCCTTGTCGATGACCGCCCTGAGGGTGGCCCTGATGTCGAAGGGCTTCTTGCGTCCGGGGTTGGTCTCTTCCTTGAAGATCTCGCCCAGGGTCTCGAAGCCCTCTGGACCGGTGTAGGGCTCCAGGCAGACATTGCGGTTGATCTCATCGGTGGTCGACCGACGACGGGGACCGGCCTCGCCCGGAACCCGGTAGGTGTGCTCGTAGTAGCGCATGAGGATCTGGCAGGCCTCGCCCAGGTCGTGGGCGTGATACTGGGCCTGGCCGTTGGGACCCATGATGCGCTCGAAGCCGCCGATGCCCAGGTTGTCTTCCGCGGAGACGCTGCCGGAGTAGTCCAGGGCCCGCTTGCCCGTCAGGAGCATGGAGCCCGTGGGGGTCATGATCAGGCAGCCACGGGTGTGCATGAGCATGGTGGATTCGGCGTTCCAGTAGGACTGGGCACCCACATTGATGCCATCCACCACGATGTTGATCTCGCCACCCTTCTGGGTGAAATGGATGATGCGCCGGAGAACCGAGGCGGTCCAATCCAGGTTCTCGGTGCCGGAGTCCATGGCGATCTTGGCGCCGCTGGAGACCGGGAACCACTCGAGGGGCACTTCCATCTCTTCGGCCAGGTTGAGGGCGGCGATGACGCGGCGGCACTCCGGCTCGGAGAGGGCGCCCAGTTCGCGGATGGCGTCGCCCAGCACCAGGACACGGGTGATGCCGTCGGGGTATTTTTCCGTGAAGTTCCGGACCACGCCCACCACCACATTGGCGGCGTTCTCGCCATAGGGCCGTCCCTTGACCGAGATCAGGCGATCGTTGTTCTCGGGGTCCAGGTCGTATTCCTCGAATTCGCCCGCCGCGAACTTGGCGGAGGCTTCCGCCGGGGCGATCATCTTGACGATCTCGTAGACGTAGGGAACCCGACGCTGCCGCGCCCGCACCAGCTTGAGGGTGTAGTCGTCCAGGGCCCGCAGGGGCTCGGAGTGGGGGGTGTTCAGCGTCATCTCGTGACGGGGCCCCGTCCGGTCGGAGATGGAGAGGACGATGTCCTGGGGCTCCTGGGTCTTGTCCTCCTGCAGCATCATGCGCAGGGAGATCTTCTCCAGGCCCAGGTTGTGGGCAGAGGGGAAGAGGCGGTCCACGATCCGGAAGATGTCCTCCCTACGGGCCTGGAGGGTAGGCCAGAAGAGGATCGTGACGCGGTTCCAGGGGAGCCGTGTCTTGGGACCGCGCCCCAGCTGCTGTCCACGGATGGCATGGAAGGACTCGAGAAGGGTGTATTCCAGCTCGGGAAGGGCGATGACGTGGCCCTCGGCATCCCGCACGGGGTGGAGTTCCCGTACTTCCGCTGTGGCAAAGAATCGCTCGTCCCGGGGGTTCTTCTGGGCCCGGGCGTGGAAGAGATGGAGGTCGTCGGAGCTGAAGACCCGGCGGGCATCGAAGTCCCGCATCCGCCAGAGTTCCAGGCGCTCGGCGACGGCCGGATGGAAGCCCCGCTGGACAGTGATCTCTTCCCATCCCTTCTTCTTCTTGGCGAAGGTGTAGTACTGGATCACGGTCTCAGGATGGATGAGCATGACGCAGACCCGCTGGATACGCGCATCCAACTCGCAGTGGGCGAGGGCTTCCGTGAGACGACCCTGATCCGTCTCCTCACTGGGGGCTTCGGGCACGGAGACAAAGAGGTCCACCACGGCCTTTGCACCGACTGGGATCTGGGCCGCCAGATGGTTCATGCCGCTGATGGCCTCCTTGAGGTCAGCGATTTCAGCGAAGGTGGCCAGGATACGGATGGGCTTGCCATCCTTCTCGATCCGCGCCAGCAGCTGAAGGCGGCCATCCACCCGGAGTGCGCAGGGTTCGCTCACCGGCCTGGGGCGGTAGAGGCGTCTCAGCATCACTTCCATGACCAGGCCCGTAAGGCACTCCTCGCCCTGAAGGAGCATGGGGGCGAAGTGGGACATGAGTGAGAAGGGGAAGCGGGTCAGCTCGGCCATAAGGGCCGCCCGTTCCTCGGAATCATGTTGATCGAAGGTGGGACCCAGGCAGGAGTGTTCTTCCCGCAGCTTCTGGAGTGCCACCCGGACCTTGACCAGGGCGTCTTCCTTGCGCTGGACCTGATCCTGGGCCTCGAAGAGCTGATAGCGGGCCTGGAGAGCCGTCTCGCAGACGGCGGGGCTGGCATCCTGCGTCAGGGCCACCACCATGTCCAGGATCTTCCGGAAGGCCGGGCGGCGAGCGGAATTCTGCCAAGTGGGGAGATCCAGACAGGCCTGCACGAGAGCCGTCATGACCCGGTTCTTGGTGGCGAGGTTCTGGTGGGATCGGAAGATCCGCACCAGAGCGCTATTGAGGGCAGCGCAGGGGGTAAGAGACGTGACACCGTAGTGCTTCAGGGCCTTGCGGAGGGCCCAGGTGAAGTCCTCGGGCAAGCCCTTGCCCTCGGAGCGGTATTCCCGGAGGTAGAGATGGAAACTCTGCTCATGGGAGGTCCAGGGCATGGAACTGGAACTTCCCGAATACTGCCGGGAGAAGAGCCCCTCGATGTCCATGTAGACCGCCAACAGACGGGGCACCATATCGAAATCGATCTGGGGTGCGGAGGTCTCGGGATCGGCGACCACCAGCCCGGCCAGGAACTCCCGCAGGGCATCATCTCCCAGATCGAAGCCCAGGAGCAGGCGGCGCAGTTCCCGGTGCACGAAGGTGGACAGGGAGCGATGATCCGTATCCACGTTCTGCAGGGAAAGACCGGTGGTGTTGGTGGGGAAGTCGAGGCGGGCGCTCTCCTTCACCGAAGCTCCGGCTTCCACCAGGGGCTCCAGCACCAGTAGGGGTTCGCCGGCGGAAACCTGGACGCCCTGGCGCACCAGGACCTTGCGGACCCGACCATCGATGGAAGCCGTCACGGGCATTTCCATCTTCATGGCCTCCAGGGCCAGGAGACGGTCTCCGGCCTTGACCTGGCTGCCCTCCTTGACATGGAGCTTGAGCACCAGGCCCGGGGCAGGGGCCCGCAGCAGGCCGCCGGGGTCCCGGGAGATGTCGTAGCGCCAGCCGTCGATTTCCACAAGATGATCCAAGCCCGTGGCTACGGTGATGACGCGGTGCTGCCGGGAACCTTCCCCTGGGACTTCATAGGAAACCCGGGACTCGTAGGGGCCGTCGTGGCTGAGGCAGAGGTCGATCTGGGCCTCGTCCACCCGGATTCGGTAGAAGTCGGGTTCCAGGGTGGAGACGTGGAACTGGTAGGTGCCGCCCCCATAGCGCAGCTCGATGGGACGGCGCTGCTTGGGGGCCATCACCGGCCGTCCCCGGGAAGCGGAGGCGAAGAAGTTCATTTCTTCTTCGTGGTGCTGCTTCCGGTGGAGTTCGATGGCCGTGGTGAGGAGGGCCACCCAGGCATCGGGCCCGGTGGCGCCGCCGAAGCCCTTGCGCATCAGTGAGTCGATCCAGCCAGTATCGATGGCGGATTCCGCGAACTCGGGACGCTGCAGGAGCTGGAGTAGGAAGGCCTTATTGGTGTTGCCACCCTCGACCACGAGCAGGGATTCGAGCAGGGCCCGCACCAGTCGTGCCCGGGCCTGTTCCCGGGTGGCGCCGGTCACGATGATCTTGGCGATCATTGAGTCGAACTCGACGGGGATCTGGTCCCCTTCCCGGATGCCCGAGTCCGTGCGGACACCGGGGCCCAGGGCGGGGCGGAAACAGACCACCTTGCCGGGGGCGGGGGCGAAGTTGCGGGCGGGATCTTCGGCGCAGACCCGCACCTCGATGCAGTGTCCGTGGGTGGGGGGCGGTTCGGGGGACAGGGCTTCGCCCCGGGCCACCGCGATCTGCATCTGGACCAGGTCGACGCCTGTGGTTTCTTCCGTGACCGGGTGCTCGACCTGGAGGCGGGTGTTCATTTCCATGAAGTAGAAGCCCGCAGGCTTGTCCTGGGTGGCCGGTTCGTAGAGGAACTCAGCCGTGCCGGCGCTGGTGTAGCCAGCGGCCTTGGCGACCCGGACCGCCGCCTCTTTGAGTGCTTGATCGATCTCGGCAGGCAGAGGGGCAGGGGCTTCCTCGATGACCTTCTGGTTGTTGCGCTGAGCCGAGCAGTCCCGGGTGCCCACGGCCCAGGTGGTGCCGTGCTGGTCCGCCAGGATCTGGACTTCGACGTGTCGGGCGGCTTTGACCTGGGCCTCCATGAAGACGGTGCCGTCTCCGAAAGCCTTCCGGGCTTCGGCGGCACAGGTCTCGAAGGCGTCCTCCAGTTCCGATTCCTTGTGGATGAAGCGGATGCCCCGCCCACCACCGCCCGCCGTGGCCTTCATGACCAGGGGGAAGCCGATGCGCTTGGCGTGCGCTTTGGCGGACTCCAGGGTGTCCACGGAGCCACCGCTCCAGGGGGTGACGGGAACCCCGGCGGATTCGGCCAGGAGCTTGGAGCCGATCTTGTCCCCCAGCTTGCGCATGGCATCGGCGGTGGGTCCCAGGAAGGTGATGCCCAGTTCGGTGCAGAGATCCGCGAACTCGGCGTGCTCGGCCACGAAGCCCCAGCCCACCCAGGCCGCGTCGGCGTGGGTGGCCACCAGGGCCTCCCGCAGGGCGGCGTAGTCCAGGTAGCGGCTCTTGCGGCGGGGTTTGCCTTCCTCGTCGAGATCCTTTTCGTCCAGGAACATGGCGGATCCCAGACAGTAGGAGGCCTCCGATTCCCGCACGAACATGGCGGCCTGATCAGGTTCGGTGTAGAGGGCGATGGTCTTGATCCTGGGTTCGTGGATGGCGTTCCAATCGCGAACAGCCCGCAGGAGTCTCATGGCCGGTTCGCCCCGGTTGATAATGGCGATCCTCTTGAAATCCCTGGTGATGCCTTGGGTCATCTTGACTGCTCCCATGCTTGGAACACCCAGATCTCCGGCATTCCAGCCAATGATGATCCTGCCTATGCCTGGGTCAGGTCAACTTGGGATGTGACAAGGGTCCCCCTCCGAGGGGGCACTTGTGATGGGAAACGTTGAGAAAATCAACAATTCCCATTTTCGGTTTCAGGGCTCCAGTGGGCTTCCATCCTTGATGTAAACTTATGGTTTTGGTGCCGGGAAGCCCTCACGGAGGGGCAGTCCCCGGGAGCCATCAATGTTGATTCGAGCCCGAACCTCTTTTTGGAATCCCTATGCGCGAAATGGACAAGGCCTTTGATTTCAGGACCGCCCAGACCCGGTGGTACGCCCAGTGGGAGGACTCGAAGATCTTCGAAGCCCAGCCCGACAGTGGCAAGAAGCCCTGGTCCATCGTGATCCCGCCCCCCAACATTACGGGCAACCTCCACATGGGCCACGCCCTGGTCTTCACCCTTCACGACATCCTGACCCGCTTCAAGCGGGCCCAGGGCTTCGACGCCCTCTGGGTGCCCGGTGTGGACCACGCGGGCATCGCGACCCAGGTGGTGGTGGAACGGCAGATCAAGGAGGCCGAAGGCAAGACCCGCCACGACCTGGGCCGCGAGGAGTTCCTCAAGCGCCTCTGGCAGTGGAAGGACCAGAACCAGGGCGATATCGAAAATCAGCTCCGGCGCCTGGGCGCCTCCGTGGACTGGACCCGCAAGCGTTTCACCATGGATCCGGACCTGAACAAGGCTGTGCGCAAGGTCTTCGCCGCAGCCTACAAGCAGGGCCGCATCTACAAGGGCCCCCGCATGATCCAGTGGGACCCCGCCAGCCAGACCGCCCTCTCGGATCTGGAAGTGAAATACGTCGAGAAGCAGGGCAAGCTCTGGCACCTCCGCTACCCCCTGGCGGACGGTTCGGGTCAGCTGGTGGTGGCCACCACCCGCCCCGAGACCATGCTGGGTGATACCGCCGTGGCCGTGCACCCCGAAGATGCCCGCTACCGGGCCTTCGTGGGCAAAATGCTCAAGCTGCCCCTCACGGGCCGCGAGATCCCCGTGGTGGCCGACGAAATGGTGGACCCCAAGTTCGGCACGGGCTGCGTCAAGCTGACCCCCGCCCATGACCCCAACGACCACGCAGCGGGCAAGCGCCTTCATCTCCCTAGCATCACGGTCATCGGTTTCGATGCCAAGATGACCGCCGAAGCCGGTGCGGGCTATGCCGGCCTGGATCGCTTCGAGTGCCGCAAGAAGGTGGTGGCGGATCTGGAGGCTCTGGAACTGCTGGAGAAGATCGAAGACTACACCCACCAGGTCTCTGTTTCGGATCGCACGGGCTGCGTCCTGGAGCCCCTGGTGTCCGAACAGTGGTTCATGAAGGTGGATGAGGCAGCCAATGCTGCCCTTGCCTCGGTGCGCGACGGTCGCATCCGCTTCACCCCTGAGCGCTGGGCCACGGTCTGGGAACACTGGCTCAACAACATTCAGGACTGGTGCATTTCCCGCCAGCTCTGGTGGGGTCATCGCATCCCCGCATACACCTGCCTGGGCTGCGGCCATCTCATGGTCGAGGAGGAGACCCCGGACACCTGTGACAAGTGCGGCTCCGAGAAGCTGGAGCAGGACCCGGACACCTTGGACACCTGGTTCAGCTCGGCCCTCTGGCCCTTCAGCGTCTTCGGCTGGCCCGATGAGACCACCGACCTCAAGCGCTACTACCCCACCAGCGTCCTCATCACCGGCTACGACATCCTCTTCTTCTGGGTGGCCCGCATGGTGATGTCCGGTCTGACCTGGACGGACGAGGTGCCCTTCCGGGATGTCTACTTCAACAGCCTGGTGCGGGACGAGCACGGCAGCAAGATGTCCAAGTCCAAGGGCAATGTCATCGACCCCCTGGAGACCATGGAGGAGTTCGGCACCGATGCCCTGCGCTACTCCCTGGCTGCCATGGCCGCCCCCGGCACGGACATCTCCCTCTCCAAGAGCCGCCTTGAGGCTTCCCGCAACTTCTGCAACAAGCTCTGGAATGCTGCGCGCTTCGTCCAGATGAGCCTGACCCCCGATGTGACCCTGGCGGTGGAACCCGAGCTGGGTGAGGCCGAATACTGGATGGCCGGACGCATGAAGGACGCCCTGGAGCGCACCACCCAGGCCATCGAGGACTTCCGCTTCCATGAGGCCGCCGAGATTCTCTACCACCTGGTCTGGGACGACTTCTGCGCCACCTATATCGAACTGGCCAAGGTCACCCTCCAGCAGGGCACGAAGGAGCAAAAGGCCGCCATCCTCCACTTCCTGGACATCCTGCTGCGGGCTCTTCACCCGGTTGTGCCCTTCGTCACAGAAGAGATCCACGAAGCGGTAATGTCCGAGCGTCTGGTTCCGGGTGAGCCCAGCTTCCTGGCGGCCCGTTCCTGGCCCCTGGACCACCCCATGCTCCAGAAGCAGGGCGGCAACCCCGACCTTATGCCCAAGTTCCAGGAGGCCCTATCCGCCATCCTGCGCCTGCGGGCCGAGAACGGAATCGACCCCGGCAAGCGTCTCCCGGGCTTCACGACCCTGAAGGAACTGGAGGTCTTCATGGACGGCTTCAAGTCCATGGCCAAGCTGGAAAGCCTCAGCTTCCTGGACGGGGATCTGGCCAGCCCCAGCCGCGCCGTTGCGGTGGTGGGCGGCGGCCTGGTGGCCCTGGAGCTGGCGGGTCTCAAGGACCCGGCGGCGGATCGCGCCAAGCTGGAGAAGGAAATGGAGAAGCTCGAGAAGGAGGCCACTCCCTTGCGGGAGCGCCTGGCCGACGAGAACTTCGTGAACAAGGCTCCCCAGGTGGCCGTGGACAAGATGCGGGGACAGCTCCAGGAAAAGGAAGAGCGTCTGGCCAAGGTCCGGGCGTTGCTGGGGTAGACCCATGGAAGTCACGCTGCTCGATCGGATCCCCCTGTCCCTGGATGTCCAGGAGCTCAAGACCATCCTGCGCCTGCGGGAAAACCCCAGGCGTCTGGAGCGTCTGGGGGAGATGGTGAGTCAGGCCCAGGATCTGGCCCGTCCCAAGGCCATCTTCCGCATGGCCCCCATCGATGAGGTCGGGGAGGATACCGTTACGGTGGCTGGGGTCGCCTTCAGGAGCCGACTCCTGAAGACCAATCTGAAGGATGTCGGGCGGGTCTTTCCCTTCGCAGCCACCTGCGGGGTGGAGCTGGACCAGTGGTCCCATGGCTTTGAAGGTCCCCTGGAGGGCTTCTGGGCCGACACCATCAAGGAGCATGTGCTCCTCAAGGCCATGGAATACGTCGTGCCACATGTGAGCGAAGTCTACGCCGCGGGTCCTGTGGCCCTGATGAACCCCGGCTCCCTCCCGGACTGGCCCCTGGAGCAGCAGCTCCCCCTCATGAGCCTCCTGGGGGATGTGGAAGGTCAGACCGGCATCCGCTTCAGCCCCAACCTGGTGATGTTCCCCACCAAGTCCCTGACGGGCATCATCTTCTCCACCGACACCAGCTACGAGAACTGCATGCTCTGCACCAACCTCGACTGCCCCAGGCGGCGGGCCGAGTTCGATGCAGAGCTGTATCGGGAGAAGTTGGGGTAGGCACGGAGCCTCCCATAAGGCTATGAAAGGAAAGGACCGGGAGCCTCCCCGGTCCTTTCAATTATGAAGCGGGATATTTCTCAGCCCACTCCCCCCCCAGCCACTTCCGGCCTATAGGTCAGACTCGCTTTGATGAAATCTCTATTCATCCTGGCGATGTTCTCCAGGCTCACGCCCTTGGGGCAGGCGGACTCGCACTCGCCGTGGTTGGTGCAGGTGCCGAACTCCTCGGCGTCCATCTGGGCGATCATGTCCCGGACCCGGGTGTAGCGCTCGGGCTGGCCCTGGGGGAGAAGCGCCAGCTGGCTGATCTTGGCCGAGACGAAGAGCATGGCGGAGGCGTTGGGACAGGCGGCCACGCAGGCGCCGCAGCCGATGCAGGCGGCGGCATCAAAGGCCAGATCCGAGCACTTCTTGGGCACGGGGGTGCTGTTGGCATCCGGAGCCGATCCGGTGGGCGCGGTGATGAAACCCCCGGCGGCGATGATCCGGTCGAAGGCCGATCGGTCCACCATCAAATCCTTGATGATGGGGAATGCCTTGGCCCGGAAGGGCTCGATGGTGATGACATCCCCTGACTTGAAGCTCCGCATGTGGAGCTGGCAGGTGGTGGTCCGGTGACGGGGGCCATGGGGACGGCCATTGACGACCACACCACACTGGCCGCAGATGCCTTCGCGACAATCATTGTCGGTGGTGATGGGCTCTTCGCCCTTGAGGATCAGGTCCTCGTTCACCACATCCAGCATCTCGAGGAAGGACATGTCGACACTGACATCCTTGGCCTCGTAGGTGACAAAGTTGCCAGCCGCCTGGGCATTCTTCTGACGCCAGACCTTGAGCGTAACGTTGATGAGCTTTTCGGACATGCTTCCGCTCCTTGACTACTTGTAGCTGCGGGTGGCGAGGTGGACGTTCTCGAAGGCCAGTTCCTCGACATGGCGCTTGGGCGCCTGGCCCTCTCCGGTGTATTCCCAGGCGGCGACATGGCAGAAATGCTCGTCATCCCGCTGGGCTTCGCCTTCCTCGGTCTGCCACTCCTCGCGGAAGTGCCCGCCGCAGCTCTCCTTGCGCTCCAGGGCGTCCCGGCACATGAGCTCGCCCAGTTCCAGGAAATCGGCCACACGGCCCGCCAGTTCGAGGCTCTGGTTCACATCGGCGCCGCTGCCCGGCACCTTTACGTTCTCCCAGAAACGTTGGCGCAGTTCCGGCAGGACATCCAAGGCCTTGTGTAGCCCCTGGTCGTTGCGGGCCATGCCGCAGTGTTCCCAGAGGATGTGGCCCAGTTCCCGGTGGAAGTGGGTGGGGGTCTCCTTGCCATCGATGCCCAGGATGCGCTGGGTCCGACCCTGCACCTCGGCCTCGGCGGCCTTGGCTTCGGGATGGTCCTCGCTGGGGCGGGTCCCGGGCTTGATGCCGGCGAGGTAGTTGCCGACGGTGTAGGGGGCAACGAAGTAGCCATCCGAAAGTCCCTGCATGAGGGCGGAAGCCCCCAGGCGATTGGCGCCGTGATCGCTGAAGTTGGCCTCGCCCAGCACGAAGAGACCGGGGATGGTGCTCATGAGGTTGTAGTCCACCCAGAGGCCGCCCATGGTGTAGTGGGTGGCGGGGTAGATGCGCATGGGCACCTTGTAGGGATCCTCGCCGGTGATGCGCTCGTACATTTCGAAGAGGTTGCCGTATTTCTCTTCGATCTTGTGGGCACCCAATCGCTGGGTGGCCTCGCTGAAGTCCAGGTAGACGCCCCGGCCGGTGTCGCCCACCCCGAGCCCCGCGTCGCAGACCTGCTTGGCGGCCCGGCTGGAGATGTCCCGGGGGGCCAGGTTGCCGTAGGAGGGGTATTTCCGCTCCAGGTAGTAGTCCCGCTCGTTTTCGGGAATCTGGTCCACGGGGCGCTTGTCCCCCGCCTTGGTCGGCACCCAGATGCGACCGTCGTTCCGGAGGGATTCCGACATCAGGGTCAGCTTGGACTGGTGGTCGCCGGTGACGGGGATGCAGGTGGGGTGGATCTGGGTATAGCAGGGGTTGGCAAAGGCCGCGCCCTTCTTGTAGGCCCGCCAGATGGCCGTGGCATTGCACCCTTTGGCGTAGGTGGCCAGGTGCATTACGTTGCCATAGCCTCCGGTGGCCAGGACCACCGCATCACCCATGTGGCTGCGGACTTCGCCGGTGACCATGTTCCGGGTCACGATGCCCTTGGCCACACCGTCGATGACGATGAGCTCCTGCATCTCGTGCCGGGTGTGCATCTTGACGGTGCCGAGGCCGATCTGACGCTGCAAAGCCTGGTAGGCGCCCAGCAGGAGCTGCTGTCCCGTCTGCCCACGGGCGTAGAAAGTGCGGCTGACCTGGGCGCCCCCGAAGGAGCGGTTGTCGAGCAGACCGCCGTATTCCCGGGCGAAGGGCACGCCCTGGGCCACACACTGATCGATGATGTCATTGCTGACTTCCGCCAGGCGGTAGACGTTGGCCTCCCGGGCCCGGAAGTCGCCGCCCTTGATGGTGTCGTAGAAGAGCCGCATCACGCTGTCGCCATCGTTGTGGTAATTCTTGGCGGCGTTGATGCCACCCTGGGCCGCGATGGAGTGGGCCCGGCGGGGGCTGTCCTGGTAGCAGAAACACTCCACCTGGTAGCCCAGCTCGGCCATGGAGGCCGCTGCAGCGCCTCCGGCCAGACCGGTGCCCACCACCAGAACCTTGTATTTCCGCTTGTTGGACGGATTCACCAGCTTCATGTTGAACTTGTGGCGTTCCCACTTGGTTTCAAGGGGGCCGTCAGGGACGTTGGACTTCAATTCCATGGTCAAACCTCAGCGGATGACGCCCAGCAGGACGGAGATGGGGAAGGAGATGTTGACACCGGCCACGAGGACCGCCAGAACCGTGGCAATGGCCTTCCGGGCGAAGTTGTAGCGGGGGTGGGACCAGCCGAAGGTCTGGGTGAAACTCCAGACCCCGTGCCAGAGGTGAAAGCCGAGGCAGAGCTGGGCCAGGATGTAGAATGCGCTGGTCAGGGGACGCTGAAAGCCCCGGACGAAGTTGCCGTAGGCGTCGCCCACCACGAAATCCGGATGGGCCTGGCCCGTGGTCAGGTGGAGCAGGTGGTAGACGATGAAACAGGCCAGGATCACGCCGGTGTAGCGCATGGTGCGGCTGGACCAGGTGGCGGCCTCGAGCTGCTGGGCACGGTATCCCTGGGGACGGGCCGACCAGTTGCTCAGGGTCAGGCTGATGGCGGCCCAGCCATGGAGCAGGACGGTCACCAGCAGAACGGCCCGGGCGATCCAAACGCCGCCGCCATGCACGGCCTCGTGCAGGAACTTGGCATAGGTGTTCATGGCGTGGGCGCCCATGTAGGCCTGGAGGTTGCCGAGCATGTGCACGGTCACGAAGGCGGATAGAACCACACCTGTAACTGCCATGACAATCTTCCGCCCTACGGAAGAAGCCAGGAAGCTGGCCTTAGCTGGGCTTCCCCAGGTTTGTTCGGCGACTGGCATCGGTCCTCCTTTTTCGAGCACGCAAGTTCTGCGCATGGCCCATTCTGTCGGATGGCTAGAAGCTATATCAAGCAAAGAATATACTTATTTATATATCGATAGAATTTTCACAACGTCTGATATGACCTTTGCGGCTCAAGGATGCCACCGGGCTCTCAGGGTTCAATCAAAAAACCGCCGCAAAATGCGGCGGTTTTTTGGATGTTTCCGATGGAAAAGGCTAGCTTTCCGCCTCGGCAGCCTCCTTCTTGGCTTCCGAATCGTCCACCAGCCCGGGGGTTTCCTTCTTGCTGGTGTACACGGCCCAGGCGATGGCGAGGGCGCAGACGATGGCTACGATGATTCCCACGGCCTTGTTGGAGACATGGCCTTCAGCAGGGAAGAGGGTGAACTTCATGATGATGCCCAGGGCCAGCAGGCTCACCATGTTCATGACCTTGATGAGGGGGTTGATGGCCGGCCCCGCCGTGTCCTTGAGGGGATCGCCCACGGTGTCGCCGGTGACCGCGGCCTTGTGGGCTTCAGAGCCCTTGCCTCCGTAGATGCCATCTTCGATCATCTTCTTGGCGTTATCCCAGGCGCCTCCGGCATTGGCCATGAAGACCGCCAGGAGCTGGCCCACCAGGATCATGCCCGCCAGGAATCCGCCCAGGGCATAGGGCCCCAGGAGGAAGCCCACGATCAGGGGACAGGCGATGGCCAGGATGCCGGGGCCCACCAGTTCGTGCTGGGCGGTCTTGGTGCAGATATCCACCACCCGCCCGTAGTCCGGCTTCTTGGTGCCAGCCCAGATCTCCTTGTCCCGGAACTGGATGCGGCACTCCTGGACGATGAAGTAGGCGGCGCGGCCCACAGCGCGGATCAGCATGCCGCTGAAGAGGAAGGGCACGGCCCCGCCCAGGAGGAAGCCGATGAAGACCTTGGGGTCCGCCACCGTCATCTTCCCGGCCTCGGTCAGATACTGGCTGACCTTCATCATGTTGATCTTGTCTTCGCTGCCCACGGCGATGACCGCGATGAAGCTGGAGAAGAGGCTGACCGCCGCGATGACGGCGCTGCCGATGGCGATGCCCTTGGTCTCGGCCTTGGTGGTGTTGCCCACGGCGTCGAGGTCCGCGAGGATCTGCCGCGCCCGCTTGTAGGAACCGGGTTCGGCCTTCTCCATCTCCTCCTTGTCGTAGCCCATCTCGCCGATGCCGTTGGCGTTATCGGCCACGGGCCCGAAGACGTCCATGGAAATCGTATTGCCCGTCAGGGTGAGCATGCCGATGCCCGCCATGGCCACGCCATAGGCGATGAACATGGGGGGGGTTCCGGCGTAAGTCAGAACCGAAAGGAAGACCGCGATGGCGATGACCACGACATTGGCCACGGTGCTCTCGTAGCCCACGGCAAAACCCTGGATGATGTTGGTGGCATGACCCGTGGTGCAGGCCTTGGCCAGGCTCTTGACCGGGGCGAAGCTCGTGTGGGTGTAGTAGCTGGTGACCTTGTTGAGGACGATGGCCAGGATCACGCCGATGAAGCAGGTGATGGCCGGACGCATGTCCAGACCCGCCACGCCGAAGTTGGCCCAGGCAGGCAGGGCGGCGGGATCGCCCCCGGGGAAGCCCGCGGCGGCTACGGCGTTCTGCGCCATGTAGGTGGCGTCGAAGCGCAGGTAGTAGGCGCCCAGGATGAAGAAACCCAGGATGCTGATGACAGAGCCGATCCAGAAGCCCCGGTGCACGCTGTGCAGCGCCGTGTCACTGGTGTCGTTGGGGCCGGCCTTCACGGTATAGGTGGAGATGATGGAGCCCAGCACGCCGATGCCGCGCACCAGCAGCGGGAAGATGACGCCCTTGTGTCCGAAAGTGGCCATGCCCAGGATCATGGCGGCCACGATGGTCACTTCGTAACTCTCGAAGATATCGGCGGCCATGCCGGCGCAATCGCCCACGTTGTCGCCCACGTTGTCGGCGATGGTGGCGGCGTTGCGGGGATCATCCTCGGGAATGTCCTTTTCGATCTTGCCCACAAGGTCCGCGCCCACGTCCGCAGCCTTGGTGTAGATGCCGCCGCCCACTCGCATGAAGAGGGCCAGCAGGGTGCCGCCGAAACCGAAGCCCAGCAGGGCCTCATAGGCATTGACGCCGTACATGAGAAAGATCATGGTGCCGCCCAGCAGACCCAGGCCGTCCGTGAGCATGCCGGTGATGGTGCCCGTGCGGTAGCCGAGCTGCATGGCCTCACCGTAGGAATGCTTGGCAGCGGCAGCGACCCGAAGGTTGCCGGAAGTGGCCAGACGCATGCCTACGAAGCCCACACACCAACTGAAAAGGGAGCCCACCAGGAAGGCCCCGGCCCGGCCGTAGCGGAAGGCTTCGTGGCTCCCGGTGTAGGTGACGGCCAACAGGATGGTGATGATGATGATCAGGGGGCCGATCTTGGTGAACTGGGCGCCAAGGTAGGCATTGGCGCCCTCACGCACAGCGTCCGCGATCTCCTGCATCTTTTTAGTCCCCTGATCCGCCTGCTTGACCTGTTTCACCAGCATCAAGGCATAGAGGAGGCCTGCCACGGCGATGAGCAGGACGATGACGAGGGACACCCGTTCCACCGTGTTGAATCCGTAACCCTCCAGGAAGGGTGAGAAGAAGCGGAAGGTGCCCTCACCGTGCCCTCCCTCGGGAGCGGAAGGCGCCCCGGGCTGCCAGGCGTAGGCCACGGCGAAGAAGAGCATCATGAAAAAGAGGTAGAACCTCCGTTTCATGGGAGAGTTTTTTAGTCGATCCAGCCACTTGTTCACCATGACACCCTCATGTGGAAGTGAGAAGAGACCGCCCTCGGGAATCGAGCACGGCATGGGAAAAGCCTTGTGGTAAAAGGAAAAAACAGGTTTTTAGGGGTGGATTCGCCCCAAGGGTAGCAGGAAGGGCTAGACTTGCAACACTTCTGTTGAAGCTCTCCGGGGATTCCGTTTTCGCCGCTAGACTGTTCCACAGGCCGCCCCCTTATCCCGGCGAAACCGATCCAGGAGATTCATGTCCCGTCTATGCCTCTGCACCTCCAAACGCCCCTATGACAAATGCTGTGAGCCCTACCTCACGGGGAAGAAGCTGCCCGAGACCGCCGAGAAGCTCATGCGCAGCCGTTTCTCTGCCTATGCCCTCTGCAAGGCCGACTACCTAATCCAGACCACCGTCGAGAAGGAACGGACCGAAATGGATCGGGACGAACTGGCGGCCTACTGCCGCTCGGTGAAGTGCATCAGCCTCAAGATCATCTCCACTGAAGCCGGTGGCCCCGACGACAACGAGGGCATCGTCCTCTTCAATGCCAGCCTCCAGGTCGATGGCAAGCGCATGCTCCACCGCGAGAAGAGTCGCTTTGTCCGGGAAGAGGGGCGCTGGGTCTACGTGGACGGCGATACCAATTAAGGGGGATTCACCCTGTTGGATCGCGAGGCTCTGGTTGCAGGTTTGGTGGGGAAATCCTACTCTGAATACGGAGTCTGGATGCGCCATCAGTGCACAACAACCTGGATGAATCTGGAGACGGTTGAAGTCTTCAGGGCCGAGGCTTAGGCTCCGGCCCTCACCCACTCAGAAGCGCCCCCAAGAGGGGCTTGAGCGGTCGTCCATCCAGGGAATCCACCATGACGCATCATGCGCATCCATTCGCAGGCCCCGGCCTGACATCCATCTTTCCCCTCGCGCCTTACGGCTGGTCTCCAGCCTGGAGCGAGGCCTTTCCTGTCCTCGCCCCCCCCGGCTGCGAACCGGCGCGAATCGTGGCTGCAACTCGCGGCCTCGTTCTCGCCCAGACAGCCCGCGGCGAATGCTGGGGCGCACCCACGGGACGACTCCGAGAATGTCTCCACAGGGATGAGCTGAGTCTCTGTGCCGGAGACTGGGTCATCCTCCAGAGGAATCCCGGGCCCTCAAAGGCCTCGATCCTCGACCTGCTTCCGCGGAGAGCTTCGCTCATGCGACAGGGGGCTGGACCGGGCAGGCGGCCTCAGTGTCTCGCGGCCAACCTCGATGTGGTCTTCCTGGTCATGGGATTGGATCGGAATTTCAACCCAGCCCGCATGGAACGTCTGCTCGCCCTGGCCTGGGGCAGCGGCGCCCAGCCCGTGGTCGTGCTCACCAAGCGTGACATCAACGCACAGTGGGAGGCCTTTGTCGCCCGGATCGAGGGCATTGCTCCCAGTGTGCCGGTGCTGGCGATTTGCACCTGGAGAGGCGAGGGCCTGATCGACCTCCGGGGTCATCTTTCCGAAGGGCGCACCGGCGTGCTGGTCGGTTCTTCGGGCGCCGGGAAGTCCACCCTCCTGAATGCCCTGATGGGAAGCGATGTGCGACGCACGCAGGAAGTGCGATCGACCGACGGTCGGGGGCGCCACACCACTTCGCTGAGGGAGCTCTTTCTGCTGCCGGACGGGGGCTGTCTTATCGATACGCCGGGCATTCGCGAAGTTGGCCTCAGTGCCGAGGGCTCCGATCTGGACACTGCGTTTTCTGACATCGCGGCCCTGGCGGAAGGTTGTCGCTTCCGCGACTGCACCCATGACGCGGAGCCGGGGTGTGCCGTACAGGCTGCTCTATCAGAAGGCTCCATCGATCCGAACCGCTACGGCCACTATCTGCGCTTACGCAGAGAGGTGGCATTCGAGACTGCCCGCAGCGACGAGCACCTCTGGCGTGAGCGCGAGGAGAAGTGGCGCCGGATCAGCAAACTCCAGAAGAACTTCAAGAAAAGGTGAGTAGGTGTCTCGCAATCAACACCCTCACAGGGCACTCGCCATCCCATCCAGCATCCGCTTCACCAGGAAGGGGCCTTCAAAAATAAGGGCCGAGTAGACCTGGACCCAGGCCGCGCCATCCTGCATGGCGGTGTTGGCGTCCTCGGCGGAGCCAATGCCGCCACAGGCCACCAGCTTGAGATGGGAGGGCAGGCGGCTGTGGATGCGGCGCTGGACCTCCCGGGCCTTCAACTTGAGCCCCTTGCCCGAAAGCCCGCCGTCGCCCCAGGAAAGCACTTTCTCCCGGTTGATCTCCGAAACGATCCCTCGATCCAGGGTCGTGTTGGTGGCGATGATGCCGGACACGCCGGAGGCCGCGATGACATCCACGATGGCATCTAGCTCATCGAAAGCCAGATCCGGTGCCAGTTTGACCAGAATGGGCTGGGCCTCCAGGCCCATCTCTTTGCGGATCTCCATCATGCCGCCCAGGAGGGGGGCAAGGGCCTCGGGGGCCTGGAGTCTGCGGAGACCCGGCGTGTTGGGTGAGCTGATATTGAGGGCGATGTAGTCGACCTCCGGGGCAATGAGCCGGTAGGCCTCCCGGTAGTCGTCCAGGGCCTGCTCCTCGGGGGTCACCTTGTTCTTGCCGATATTGCCGCCCACGATGAGACCCCGGGGCCGTCGCTTCAAGCGTTCGGCAACCACCACAGCGCCCTCGGAATTGAAACCCATGCGGTTGAGGATCAGGGATTCCTCCGGCAGCCGGAAGAGCCGGGGCAGGGGATTGCCGGGCTGGGGCTTGGGGGTGACGGTGCCGATCTCCACGGAACCGAAACCCAGGGCCTTCCAGAGGGGGAGAATTTCCGCGCCCTTGTCCAGCCCCGCGGCGAGTCCGACGGGTGAAGGGAAGTGCAGGCCACACGCATCCAGAGCTTTGGAGGAGATATCCCCCACACAGATGGCCTTGAGTAGGGGCATCAGGCCCGGGATCCCCTGGGCGATCCGACCGCCCTTGAAGGTCATGTTGTGAGCCGTCTCCGGGGAAAGGCGGAAGATCAGGGGGCGGACCAGACGGTAGGGATCGAGGGGCATGAATCACCGGAAAGGAGTGGAAGAAAGAGCCTGCTTGCTCCACTTCCAGCATACATGACCCGAAGCCGGACCCGCCCCGGGGTATCCTGGGGGAATGCGAGGCTGCCGTTACCACTTGATCGATCTGCCGATGGCCCTTGGCCGGGAGAAGGGGGACCTTTCTGCCTGCCTGGTCCAGGTCCTGGGCGGGAGTCCGGAGGACTACCGGGAGGTGGCCCTGGAGCGACTGAGCCTGGATGCCCGCCACAAAGGGCGCATCCGCTACCTGGCCACCCTGCGCTTCGTGTCCGATCAGGCCTTCCCGGACCCGACGCTTCCCCCTGGCTGTCGCATGGTGCCGGCTCCTGAGTCCCCGGACTTCACGGTCACGCGCCTGGCACATCCCCCCCGGGTTGTGGTGGTGGGGACCGGTCCTGCTGGGCTCTTCTGTACTCTGCGCCTCCTGGCCCATGGCATCCAGCCCATCGTCCTGGAGCGGGGACCCAGGATGGACCAGCGGGTCATGAAGGTTGAACGGCTCTGGAACGAGGGGGTTCTCGACCCCGAGGCCAATGCCCAGTTTGGAGAGGGGGGAGCCGGGACCTTCAGTGACGGCAAGCTCACCACCCGCACCGGAAATCAGTTCACCAAGCACGTACTCGATCTATTTGTTCAATTCGGAGCCAAACCTGAAATCCTATACCAGGCCAAACCCCACATCGGCACCGAACTCATCCAGGCTTGTGTCGTGCGGATGCGCCAGTGGGCCGAGGGGCAGGGGGCCATCTTCCGTTTCGACACGGCCCTACAAGACCTGCGTTGGTCCCGGGGCCGGATCTCGGCGGCCCTGACTAGGACTGGCGAGGAGATCCCCTGCGATCATCTGGTCCTGGCACCGGGCCACAGCGCCCGGGACACCTTCAACATGCTTCATCGCCACGGCCTGAACATGGAGCGGAAGCCCTTTGCCATGGGGCTTCGCATCGAACATCCCCAGGAGCTCATCGATCGCGCCCAGTACGGCGATTCCGCCGGACACCCCAGCCTGGGAGCCGCAGACTACAAACTGGTCTGCAACCTGGGTCCGGACCGGGCGGCCTACAGCTTCTGCATGTGCCCTGGGGGCGAAGTCATCCAGTGCGCCAGCGAGCCCGGTGGTGTGGTGGTCAACGGCATGAGCGGCTCCCAGAGGGATTCCGGGTTCGCCAACTCCGGATTGGTGGCCAAGGTCAATGTGCAGGATTTCCCCACGGACCACACCTTGAGCGGGATGCATCTCCAGCGCACTTGGGAGGAGGCTGCTTTCCGTGCCGCCGGAGAGAGCTATGGGGCTCCAGCCATGTCCGTAGAGGATTTCCTGAAGGGCCGGGCCACGGGGCGCATCGCTCGCCAACGCTTCCGCCCCCAGGCCGTGCCTGCCGATCTGAGGCGATGTCTCCCAGACTTTGTGCTAGATCAATTGACTGAGGCCCTGCCCGTTTTCGAACGGAAGATCCGTGGCTTCACCAGCCGGGAAGCCGTTCTTCTGGGTATTGAAAGCCGCACCAGCAGCCCTGTTCGGATCGTACGAGGGGAGAATGGGCAAAGCCTTTCCCACCCCGGCGTTTTCCCCTGTGGTGAAGGTGCTGGCTACGCAGGGGGCATTACGTCCGCCGCAGCGGATGGCATCCGCATCGCCGACCTGGTTGCCGGTTCAGCCCCTATGGTGGATGTGTCCGCGCTCCAGTAGCTTGTTGGCCAGTCTTTCGGCCAGATCAATGGCGTAGTCGATATCCGAGTCGGTCAGGGCTCCGCTTCCTGCGGCGGCCATGCTATTGAGGATGGAGAGGGCGTAGTGCTCGATACGGTGCAACTCTCCGTGCCGATTGCCCGTGTCGGATGGTGCCTCGGTGCTCATGAGCGCCTCCTCTCCCCGAAGCATAGGGCGGATTCGAGTCCGCGCCAAAAGCTTTGGATCAGCATGTTGGCAGACTAAGTTCTGACGCGTCTCAGTCGCAGGCAGCCAATACCGGTTGCCAACATGAGGGGGGCGAGCACCCCCCACAGGGGAGGAATGTCCCCGGCCTGGGCCACCATGGCGAAAAGGGTCTGGATGGCGAAGAAAAGGAGGCCGGCCACCAGGCCGATTCCGAGGGCCTGCCCCCGGCCCTTACGGGGGGCAGGGAAGGACATCGATAGAATGGCGAAGACCAGACAAGGCCCAGCCAGCCAATCCAGGAACCGGCTCCAGAGCATGGTGGCGCGGTCGGGGGAGGGGGCCCAGCGCTGCCACTGGAAGAGCGCCAGGGTGGAAGCTTCATCCGACTTGGCGTACTGGCGCAAAGCCTGGCTCGGAAAGAGATCCGCAGCCTTGGGGCCGGGCTCCATCTTCAAGCCCTGGGCATCCACCTGATCAGCCTGAGGAGTCTTCAATTTCCAGCGCATTAGTAGACTGCCTCCGGGCTCACCATTGAGGGGAAAGCCCCATCGGGTGTCCCCGTCCATGTACCAATGGATGCCCGTGCTCCCCAGGTAAAGCCACGAGGTGCCGGTGGAGGCCTTTTTGGCCTTCTTGGTTATCGCCCGCTTCAATACCTTCGCCCGCTCGTTGGCCATGGGAGCCACTACAACCTGAAGGATCAGGGTCCCCGCAAGCACCAGCCCCCAGACCTTCCAGGCCGAAAGGAACCACTGAACGAAACTGATCCCACCCGATTTCAAGGCGTTCCATTCCCGGGAGGCACAGGCTTCCGAGATGGCCAGCACGGTCCCCAGGAGAAAGGCGATGGGCAGGACGATCACGAGGAAGGGGGAGAGGTTCCAGACCCAGTAGTTCAAAAAGACCAGGATTGAGACATGGTTCTTGGAGAGGTCACCGGCCAGGGAAGCGAAATCGATAAGCAGGCCCAGACCCAGGAAGGTCAGAAGCGTGCCGGCCCAGTTCTTCAGCCAGATGGACCGGCTCCAGCGGTGGAGGATCCCGCTGGCATTGTGCTTCGCCCGATGGGCCATCAACTTGGGGAGGTGGGGAGCCCAGCGCTGGGCCCGTTCGATCATCCAAGCAACGATTTTTGACACCCGGTATTGCAGACGTTCCCAGGGGCCATTGCTGTGGTGCGGGGTCATCCGCTTTCGAAGGAGGTAGAACCCGGCTCCGAGGAAGAGGAGGGGTACCAGGAAGAGCACCCAGGGAGGCAGGGAGCGATTCACGAACATATCTTCTGTCGTGCGCATGATGAAGTAGTAGGCGAGTATGACGCCCAGGCTCTTGGGGATGGAGCCGCCACTGGGAAAACGGGGATGGGCAATGCCCAGCGCGATCCCAAGAAGCAAGAGGGCGGCAACCGCGATGGGCAGGGTGATACGCCTGCTCAGTTCAATCCATCCCTCCGGCGAAAGATGCTTCAGGAGGAAACCGGTGCTCTCGTAGCGGAGGGGTGTCGGTGGCAGGGGACGGTAACTCTTTGCGGAAGAGATGGTGAGGTTTTGTGTTTTTTGGTTGAAATGAATCAGGTTGCCTTCATTTTTTGAGTAGACGACGCCATTCACGCCCTCGAGCCTTAGACCCATGTCCGCCAAATCGGAACCTGCCGCACCTTCCATCCGGGTCACTTGGCGAGCCACCAGGTGCTGCACGGATTCGGGGGTGACTTCCATGAGATGAACCTGGCCGTCGGAGGCCATCCATATGGAGGACTGAGGGGCGCCCGGTGGGTTCCAGGGGGTCCCTCCGGGGCTAAGCCACCGGGTGCGGACCTCCTCCTGGATCACGGCCCGGAGGTTGGTCTGCCACTTGGAGACCCTGGGCACAATCAGGTTGGAATTTGCCAGGGAAAGAATGACGACCCCAAAGGAAATCCAGGCCCAGGGCCTGACCAGGTGTCGCATACCGATGCCGAGTCCGTTGGCTGCCACCAGTTCGGAACCCTCGGCTATGTACTGGGTTCCCAAGAGGCCGCCCAGTACTGCCGCCATCGGGAGGACCATACTCAGATCCTCCGGAATGGAGAGGGCGACCATGGGGAACACCCAACGGAAGGGAGCGCCCATGCTGAAGAGCTGCCGGGAAATGAACATGAGCTCGTAGGCAAGCATGAGCCCCAGGTAGAACACCAGGGCCCCGAGAAAGGGGGCCAACCAGCGACGCAGGAAGTATCGGGGAAGAATGGGCAACACGGGCGGATTCAACTTTCGATAATGTATATTATGTAACCTAGAGCCTGGACCGGAAGTCCGGACTCATCGATGTAAGCCTTGGTTTTCAAATGACTTTTGCAGCAAGAAGGTCGTGGACGTGGAGCACGCCGCAGGGTTTGCCATCAGGGTCTGTGGCGACCAGGAAGGTGATCTTGCGGGTTTCGAAAATCCGGGAGGCTTCGATGGCCATCATGGAGGAAGGCACCGAGATGGGGTTCCTGGTCATAAGGTCCTCCGCCTTGAGGCTGAGGGGGTTCACCGAAGCCTTCTCTGCGCGTTCCAGGGCCCGACGGATATCTCCATCGCTCACCACGCCTTCCAGGCGGCCATCGCGCACCACCATGGTCATGCCCAGCTTGCCTGAAGTCATGGCTTCAAGTGCCTGAATCAGGGTTGCTTCTGGCGCAACTTCGGGGGCGTTGGTGTGCAGGAGGTCTGAACATTTAAGGAGTTTGGCACCCAGGGCCCCGCCCGGATGGAAGGCTGCGAAGCCCTCCAGGGTGAAGCCGCTGGAAACCATGTGGTGGGCGGCCAGAATGTCACCCCAGACCAGCTGCAGTGTGGTGGAGGCCATGGGGGCGAAGTCCAAGGGGCAGCCTTCGCCTTCCGGCAATTGATAGGAGAAGCACCACTTGGCAGCCTGTCCCAGTCGGCTGGAAGCCTTGGCGGTGATGGCGCCGATCTCAACCCCCATCCGCAGGAGGCTTGGCAGGAGGCGCAGCACCTCCTCGGTCTCCCCGCTGTTGGAAAGCAGGAGGACGGTGTCGTGACTGGTGACCATGCCCAGATCGCCGTGGAGGGCGTCCCCGGGATGGATGAAAAAGCTGGGGCACCCGGTGGAGGCCAACGTTGCGGAAATCTTCCTCGCGATGAGTCCTGACTTGCCCACGCCAGCGAGAACCACCCTGCCCTTGGACTGAAGGACGTGCTGGGTCCAGGATTCCAGGATCCGGGTGTCCAGGGATTGCTGGAGAATGGCCAGGGCGTTGGAGGCGGCCTTCACCACCTGCAATGCCGCATCCCGGCGCTGCTCCAGGCTGGAGTCGTCAAGGGTCAGGTCTCTCGTGGGCATGGTCATGGGGTCTAGGTTACCATCCAAGCAGAGGGTTGCGCCCTGGAGGCAAGTTCATGATCAATGTGACGGATATCCGGATCAACAAGGTGGAAGGCGATGAAAAGCTGAGGGCTTTTGTTTCCATTGTGATCGACGACTGTTTCCTGGTGGGAGATCTGCGGGTGGTCGAGGGCGAGGATGGCTACTTTGTGGCCATGCCCAGCAAGCGCAAGCGGGACGGTTCCTATAAGGACACGGCCTATCCTTTGAGCCAGGAGGTCCGGGAAGCACTTGAGCTGCAGATCCTCACGGCCTACGAGGCCGCCACCGGTCACCGGGCCATTTCCCGCATCGATATGGGAGAAGTGACCACGATCCGCCCCGACCTCCTTAGCGTCGAAGAGTTCGGCTTCACCCCCAAGAACTAGTGCAACCCCTCTGAGGTGGCTCGCCCCGGATGCGTATCGAGGCTCACGACGATAGACAGCCCCGCAGTGCCTCGATAAACTAGTGGATCCAGTGGGGAGTAGCCAAGTGGTAAGGCAGCAGGTTTTGATCCTGCGTATCGAGGGTTCGAATCCTTCCTCCCCAACCAGCAGAACGCCGCCCTTGGGCGGCGTTCTGTTTTACAGCCTTCCGTAGGTGTTGTCTCTTTGGCGGGGCTTGAAACCGGCCTGGCGAATCATCAGGTTCATCTGCTCCAGGTTGAATTCAAAGTGGGTTCCAGCCGCATTGACGACGTTCTCTTCGAGCATGAGGCTGCCCATGTCGTCACACCCGTAATGCAGGGCCAGCTGTCCGGTGCGTCCTCCCATGGTGACCCAGGAACTCTGCATGTGGTTGAAGTTATCAAGGTAAATTCTTGAAATAGCTATTGTTCTAATGTAATCAGCATGGGTGGCCGTCTGCACCCTGCCCTGCCAGACCGTGTTCCCGGGCTGGAAGGGCCAAGCTGCGAAGGCGGTGTATCCGCCCCCGTTGTTCCGAAGAAGGGCGCGATCCTGCTGTTCCCGAAGCACCCTCAGGTGCTGGATCCGGTCCTCCAGACCCTCGTTAATCCCAAACATCATGGTTCCAGTGGTTTTCATCCCAATCTTATGGGCCTCTTCCATGACCTCCAGCCAGGCCTGACTGTCTCCCTTGAGGGGAGCGATGGTCCGGCGAATGGCATCCACCAGGATTTCGGCCCCTCCGCCTGGAACGCTTCCGAGCCCAGCCTCCCGGAGAGCCCGCAGGGTGCCCTGGATACCGAGACCATTCAGTTGGGCCATGGCCCGGATCTCCACGGGGCTGAAGCCGTGGACCCAGAGTCCCTGCTCGTGGTGGATCAGCGAAACGATTTCCAGGTAATAGGACCATGGGAGGTCCGGATTGACCCCTCCCTGTAGAAGGATCCCGGTTCCGCCAAGCCTTTTGGTTTCCTGGCACTTCAGGCGAAGTTCATCCATGGAAAGGGTGAAGCCGGCTCGATCGCCGGGGGCGCAGTGGAAGGCGCAGAAAGTGCAATGGATGTTGCAGATGTCTGTAAAGTTAACATTTCTATCAATTACAAACGTAACTTCCTTCGATTGATTGTGCCTCAGGCGACTATCCGCAGCCAGGACCGCCAAGTCTGGCAGCTCGGCTTCCCGAAAGAGCGAAAGCGCTTCCATATCCGTCAGGCGATGGCCCTGTTCGAGGGCGGTTTTGAGTTCAAAAAGATTCAGTCCCAAGGAAGACTCCTGGATTCCAGTCTAGTGTGCCCAGCCCGAAAGGGAGATGCCCATCAACCGACCTCCCTGACGAAAAGAGGGCCCGGATTCCGGGCCCTCTTTTCGGATGCAGGTGATATCTCTATTCTTCAACAGCCCCGACGACCTCTTCCTTGGAGACGAGCTTGACGCTGGCCTGCCGCTTCCCGGCGTATTTGTGGGCCTGGGTCTCCAGCTTTTCCATGGCCTGCGCCAGGCTGGCATACATGTCATCGGTTTCGGCACTGGCCAGGAAATCACTGGTTCTGGTCTTGAGGGATACCTCCGCGTTATGACGGTGCTTCTCAACGCTGACAGTCACGTGCACATCGATGATGTCATCGAGGTACGCGGCCATCTTATCCAGGCGCTCCTGGGAGAAGGACCGAAGAGCGTCTGTAACTTCGACATGGCGGCCGGTGAAGTTTACCTTCATCGCGGACTCCTTAGAAATGGGGCCTGGTAGGCCCGGGGATGAACGGTAGTGAAGTGGTGTTGCTGGTTTGCCCGCTTCATCAGTACTTCTATCGGCGGCGGCGGCGGGAAGCTGGAGGAATTTTCAACTCTTCGCGATATTTGTTAACTGTCCTTCGCGCAACCTTTATGCCATCCCGTTCCAGAAGGCCGGCGATGGCCTCATCCGAAAGGGGTTTGGCTGGGTTCTCGGCCTGCACCAAGCTCTTGATCTTGTGCTTGACCACCGTCGCCGAGACATCATCCCCTGAAGAGGAACCCAGGCTGGCACTGAAGAAGTAGTTCAGATCGAAGAGGCCCTGGGGGGTATGGATGGTCTTGGCCTTCACCACCCGGGAAATGGTGGACTCGTGGAACCCGGTTGCTTCGGCCACATCCCGGAGAACCATGGGGCGGAGACGCTCCACGCCGTGTTCCAGGAAGTCCATCTGGAGCTCGACGATGCAGGAGGACACCCGGAGAACGGTCCGATTCCGGTCCTCGACCCCCCGGATGAAATCCCGGGCGGAACGGTACTTATCCCGGATGAAGTCCTTGTCGCCTTTGTCCTCGGATTTGGTCAGGAAAGTGCGGTACTCCGGGCTCACCTTGAGCCGGGGGACGCCGTCATCATTGAGGTAGACCTTCCATACACCATCCTCGCCCTTGAGCACCACCACGTCGGGCTTGATGACCCGATCCCCGGCGGGGTCGAAGGCCCGTCCCGGTGCCGGGTGGAGATGGCGAAGCACCGCAAGAGCTTCCGCCAGTTCTTCATCGGTGCATCCCAGCACCTTCTTCAGGCGGCCGTTGTCACGCATGGAGAGGAGGTCGCAGTGTTCCCGGATGATCTGGACCGCGAGATCGTCCGGCTCTGCGCCAGCGTGGCGGAGCTGAAGGAGCAGACTCTCCTGAACCGAAAAGCAGGCGATGCCGCTGGGGGAGAACTCCTGAAGGAACTCAAGCATTTCCCGCAGCAGCGCGGGTTCCATACCCAGTTCGGTTGCCAGGGAGGAGAGCGTGGTCTCTTGGGTGCTATCAGGATCCAGCCGCAGGAAGCCCTTGGGGTCGATGTGGTCAATGATCTTCTCCAGGAGCGCCGCCCGGGGATCATCCACTTCCATGATTTCGTAGAGCTGGCTCAGGAGATGCTCGTGGAGGGTCTCAGAATTGGCCAGACGATCCTCCCAGCTGCTCCGCTCGTCCTCCGGAAGGCTGCTGGTGCGGGGGAGATCGGAGTCCCAGGAGTTTTCAGCCCCCAGATCGGTTTCCTGCACCTGGGAGACGCCTTCCTCGGTGAAGCCCTCCAGATCGCTGGCGGGATTCATCTCGTGGCTGGCATCGGGTTCAGGGGGTTCAAAGCCCTCCTCGGACTCAACTCCGCCATCCAGCACCTCGGAATCGTGGCCACCTTCGATGGCTTCAAGAGTTGGAATCTCTTCCCCCTCCTCCACCATCTCCAGCAGGGGGTTCTCTTCCAGTTCATGTTCAATGGTGTTGCTGAGCTCCAGGAGATTCATCTGCCAGAGCTTGAGTTTCAACTGCATAGCAGGCGTCAGAGCCAATGTCTGGCTCTGCGCGAGTCGCTGGGAAAGACCGTGTCCGATATTAGCCATTAATCAAGCCTGAACCGATCACCCAGATACACCCTGCGAATGTCGGGGTCCTCTGCGATTTCATTGGGAAGTCCGTGTTTCATGATCATGCCATCCGCCAAGATATAGGCACGGTCTGCAATCTGCAAGGTCTCCCGGACATTGTGGTCCGTGATCAGAACCCCGATACCTCGGGACTTGAGGTCCGCGATGAGGTTCTGGATCTCCATGACGGATTTGGGGTCAACACCTGCGAAGGGCTCGTCCAGGAGCATGATCTTGGGGTTGGTGACCAGGGCCCGGGCCATCTCGCAGCGGCGGCGTTCACCCCCGGAAAGACTCATACCTTCGGTGTTCCGCACCTTCTGGAGGTGAAATTCCTCCAGGAGGGTTTCGCAGCGCTCCTTCTGTTGGGCCGGGGGCATGGGCAGGAACTCCCCGAGGGCCATCAGGTTCTCCCAGACCGTCAGGGAGCGGAAGACACTGGATTCCTGGGGGAGGTAGCCGATGCCCTTCCGGGCACGCCGGTGCATGGGCATGGTGGTGATGTCGTGGCCACACCAGTGGATGCTGCCCTTGTCGGGGGCTTCGACCCCCACCACCATGTAGAAGGTGGTGGTCTTGCCGGCGCCGTTGGGGCCAAGAAGGCCCACGACCTCACCCGGCGTCACCTCCAGAGACACGCCCCGGACCACGGACCGGTCTCCATAACGCTTGTGCAGGTTTTCGGCCCGCAGGCTCACCTGGGTCGAATTCGTCATTGTTGCACCTCTGCAAGTCCCCGCACCCGTCCCTGCCACTTGGCGGTCCGACTGGCCACATCAATCTCCACGGCCTCTCCCCAGCCCTCGCCGAGGGAGCCCCGGAGGGTCACTGCGCTGGAAGCCGTGATCCGTTTGACCGTGTTTCCAGGACCTAGATAGAGGACGACCTTTCCGGCGGAAAGCTTCCATCCCTGCCCCCGGCAGTCGACCCGGCCCGAAAGCGTTACGGCGGTAGAGCTCACCTCGCCCCGGTCAGCCCGGAGTACATAGTCGCCTTCCGAACTGGAAAGGGTGCCATTGAGCCCCTCGGGGAAGGAGGTCAGATCCCCCACTCGCACCAGTCGCGGACCACTGATCCGCTGCTGGAAACGCTGAAGGGAGGCCGGGCTGCCCTCCAGGGTCCAGCGTTCCTGCTCCCAGAGGAGGCGGGTGCCCCGGAGCACGCCTCCGTCATTCAGGTCACCCCGGATGGGTCCAGCGAACTCCCAGCGTTCCGGGGTCCCCTTCCCCTCGCCTGCGGTGAAAGTGCCGTATTCACTGCGGCCGTAGACCGGCGCCAGCATGTGCCAGTTCCGGTTGCTGTAGCGGACCTCGATCTTGGGGCTGCTGAGGGTGCGCCGCCCCCAGGAGAGCACGGCGGTTCCCTCGGCCCAGATGTCCCCTACGGGGAGACTGCTGGGCAGATCCGTACCGCCAGCCGTCTGACGCAGCAGCATGCGGGGGGCGTCCAGGGCGATCAGGCCAGCCTCCAGGGGCTGTTCCAGCCGGACACCACCTTCCAGTCGCAGGCCGTTCGGCGTCCAGCGGGCGCCATCGGCGCGAAGCCGCTCCTGGCCCTTCGGCACCTTGCGTTGGGCCCGGAAGTCCTTGAGTTCAACCTGGTCCAGGGTGCTGCCCGCGGAGGGGCGGGGCGCCTGCCCCTGGCTGGCTTCCCCGGTCCATCCATCATCACGCTGGAAGTGCAGCGGAGCCACCCAATGGATCCAGGCCGGATCAATCTCAGCCCTTTCCGCCTGCAGGCTGCCCCCCTCCAGCCTTGCCTGGATGTGATCGAGCTTCCCTTCACTGAGGCCTTTGCTCAAGTGCAGGGCTTCGATTTCCATCTCCTTGAGGGTGCCGGGCTCCATCGCCTTCCAGCGGACAGGGCCTTTCTCCACGATCATCTCGCCTTCCAGATTACGCCTCCACCCCGGGGGCAGAATCCAGGTTCCCTTGCCCTTGCCGTTCAGCTCCTGCCAGTTCAGGGTGCTCAGACCGTGCCAGACACCCTCTTCCCACCGCAGGGCCGGGCCTTTGTCCGGCATCTCCCCTTGCCCCATCAGGCTGGTGGCGCCGGGGCTGCGGGCTTCGATCTGAATGGGGCCATCCAGGGTCCAGACCTTGTTCTTCCTCTGGGCGGTGGGCGCCAGAACCTTCCAGGTTTCCAGGGCCTCTTCCATGGTCCCTTCCACCTTTTCCAAATGGAGTTCGCTCTCATCCCCGATCACGGTGTCGTATTTCAGGACAAAGCGTCCATGCCCCAATTGCTCGGTGATGGTGCCGAGGCGGCCGATGCGCTGGCGGCTGCCCTGAATCTTGGTCGTGCCCTGGGCCTTCTGGTCCTTGCGGCCGCTGACCGTCGCCAGGAATCCGGTGTACCCCACCACCCCGAAGACCAGGACATAGCCCGTGACCCGCCACAGGGGATTTCGGACGCTCATCAGAACCTGGGGCCTCATCGTTCCACCCCCTCGGCCACCGGTGTCTCCACTTTCCAGCTTCGTCCCCAGCGGGTGGAATCCATGGGGGACACGGCGAGACGCTGGAAGGAGCCGACCGCCAGGTCCACCTCGCAGGAGAACCAGGTGAGGGCATCCCCTCCGCGCCCAAGGCGCAGCTTGCAGTGTCGGTCCTTGAAGAAATTGGGGGCGGTCAGGAGTTCTCCTTCCACAACCACCAGGGGTGCCGGGAAGCCCTGGCCGAAGGGCTCCAGGCGTTCCAGTTCCGCGGCGCCGGGAATCAAGTCCAGACTGTCACCATCTACCTCGAAGGGAGGCACGCCGATGAGGATCGCCTGCTCGGCGGCGCCCCGCTCAAAGACTTTCCGGATGAAGGGGAGCTTGGCGGGCTCAAAGGACATGCCGCCAGCCAGGCGGTGCCCGCCCCCGGAAAGCAGGAAGGGCCGGGCCTGGTCCATGAGTTCACAAAGGTTGTAGCCTTCGGGAGCCCGCAGGGAGCAGTGGGCCACGCCATCCAGCAGGGTGCAGACCGCGGACGGGCGGGCGAAATGCCGCATCCGGGTTCCGGCCACCACCCCGATCACCCCCTTGTGCGCGTCAGCGTCCAGGACGAAATCAAAGGCTTCCGACCCCGGCGCGGGCAGGCGCTGGGTCAACTCGTCCTGGATGCTGCGGCGCTCGCTGTTCAGCTTCTCCACCCGTTCCGCCAGGGTTGCCGCTTCCGCGGCATCCCTGCAGAGCAGCAGACGCACGGCATCCTCGGCGCCTCCGAGCCGCCCCACCGCGTTGAGCCGGGGCGCCACATTGAAGGCCAGATCCTGGCCCCTGACCCCACCTTCCACCTTGGCGGTGCGCAGCAGGGCCGCCAGCCCAGGGGCGTTGGCTCCGCTCAGGGCCGCAAGGCCGCGGCGCACGAGGAGAGCATTCTCGCCCTGGAGGGGCACCATATCGGCCACGGTTCCCAGGGCCACCAGCTTGAGGAGCCCGTCCAGGAAGGCCGCATCGCCCCCTTTGGGGAAGGGTGTCGCATCCATCAGGGCCTGGGCCAGCTTGAAGGCCACACCCACACCTGAAAGATGGGAATTGGGGAAATCCCCGAGCCCGGGATGCAGCACGGCCTGGGCTCCGGGAAGCTCTGGTCCCATGGCGTGGTGGTCCGTGATGATCCACTCGATTCCCAGCTCACGGCTGGCCTCGACCTCTGCGCCGGAATTGACCCCGCAGTCCACAGAGATGAAGAGCCCCCGCTTTCCGGATTCAGCCAACTGCCGGATGCAATCCAGGTGCAGCCCGTAGCCGTCGCTGAAGCGATTGGGGATGAAGAAGCTGACCGTCGCCCCCAGCCGCTCCAACACGCGGACCAGGAGGGCCGTAGCCGTAACACCGTCGGCGTCGTAATCGCCGTAGACCAGAATGGGCTCCTTGGCGGCCAGGGCCTTTCGGACCCGGGCCACAGCTTCCCCCATGCCTTCCATCAGGAAGGGATCGAAGCTGCGCTCCCAGGAGGGATCCAGGCGCCAGGCCAAGTCCTCCGGGTGGTCCACGCCCCGCAGCCAGGCCAGCCGGGCCAGCTTATCGGAAATATTCCATTCCCGGGCCAGGCGGCCCCAGGCCACCGGGCCGGACGCCACGGCTCGGCGCAGACACCAGGGACGCAGCATCATGGGTGATCAACCCGCACAACAATGACCTGGCCCCTGGAATGTCCGCGCATGAATCCTCGACTGAATCCATCGAGTGTAACAGAGGCCTAGTGGTGCCCCGCAGCGGCCGCCGTCGGAAGCTCCATGAAGGTGACCCGACCCGTGGACAAATCGTAGAGGGCCGGTAGGACCTGGACCTTGCCGGTAGCGACCAGGTGGCTCACGATGGCGCTACGCTCCAGGATAACCCTGGCCTGACGGAGGGCATTGCCCCGCTCCATGCGGCGCAGGTGTTCGGTGGGGGTTTCATTGGGATCCTCGTGAACCTCTGTTTCCAGTCCCGCCATGGCGGCCTGGAGGGACCAGAGATTGCCGGGCATGGGCTTGCCATGAGCTTCCTTGACGGCCTTCACCGCCCCGCAGGCCGTGTGACCCAGTACAACCACCAGCTTGGAGCCGAGGTGCTCCACGGCATATTCGACGCTGGCGAGGCCCTGGATATCCGGACAGTTGCCGGCCTCCCGGATGGTGAAGAGGCGCCCCAGCCCCTGGTCGAAGATCAGGTTGTCCGAAAGGCGGCTATCGGAGCAGGTGATGATGACGGCAAAGGGCGCCTGCCCTTTGATCAGACTCTCCCGGACCGATATGTCCTGGTTGCTCATGAGGGAGCGCACGCGCTTTCCGTCGATAAACCTTTTATTTCCAGCCACCAATTCGGCCAGAGCCGCTGTGGGCGTTTCAATGGGGTTTTCCAGGAGAACTCTCATCTGAGCCTGGGCCACTTCCTGCTGGAGCTTGACGTTATCCAGCATCAGCTTCTGCTGGGTGGCTTCGTGCACAGATAGCCCGGCAGCGGCGTGGACGACGGGTTTGGGTTTGCGGACCACCCGGTGCACCGGCTTCGGGGCGGGCTTGATTGACTCTGCTACCGCCTCGGCCTTGGGGGCTTTGGCCTCCTCTTCGGGGACCGCCGGGCTGTGTTTTACGGATTTCGCACCAGCCCGTCCCCCCTCCTTCACAACGTCCTTGGTAGCCTCTTTGTGGGAAGGTGGCTCATTGGTGGATATGAAACACAGACTGGCTGCGAGCAAGAACGACAGCATGGTTACCTCCTGGAACTTACCCAGATAACGTTACCTCAAGAAAAGAAGGCTCCGTGATTGATCTCCACTCCCATTCCCTCCATTCGGATGGAACCGAAACGCCCTCAAGTCTGGCGCTGGAGGCCCATGCCAGAGGGCTCAAGGCCCTTGCCCTCACCGATCACGACACCTTGGCCGGTCTGCCGGAATTCCTGGCCTGCCAGCCACAGTGCTCTACGCGCCTCATTCCCGGCATCGAGCTGAGCTGCCGTTTTGTCGATATGGAACTTCACCTCCTGGGGCTCTTCCTGGACATCAATGATCCCACCCTGCAGGAGCGGGTGATGGGCCTCAGGCGCCGAAGAGAAGACCGGAATCACCGCATGCTGGAACGCCTCCGGGAACTGGGTATCAGGATGGAGTGGGAGGATGTGAAATCCCATGCCGGGGCGGATCTGGTTTCCCGGGCCCACTTCGCCAGGGCCCTCCATCGCCTTGGTTTTGCTGGGAGCCCGCAGGATGCCTTCAAGCGCATCATCGGTGATGGTTGCCCAGGCTATGTTCCTTTCCAGGAACTGGAACCCGAGGAGGCGTGCCGCTGGATCCGGGAAGCAAAGGGGGTACCGGTGGTGGCCCATCCCGGGCGCTCCGCCCGGCGGAGCTTCCGCTGGGATGTCGCCATGGCCGACCTCAAAGGCATCGGGGTTTGCGGCTTTGAGACCTACTATGCGGACTACAGTCCCATTGAAGAACGCTATTTCCTGAACCTCGCCAAGGAACTCGGCATGGCCCGGAGTGGGGGGAGCGACTACCACGGAGCCACCAAGCCCGGCATCAACCTGGGGGTGGGACGGGGAACCTTGAACGTCCCGGATGAGATTCTGGATGAACTCGAGGGATGGTGCCAGAGGTGATGGGGCGTACAATCTCAGTTACTGAGGCCAGTCATGCCTAAAAAGATCCTGATCGTCGAGGACGATCCCATCAATGTCAAGTTCATGTCCGTCGTCCTTATCCGCAAGGGGGGCTACGAAGTCGTGGTCTCCGAGGATGTGGAGGAGATCCTCAGCATCGCCCGCTCAGGGGCTATTTCCGCCATCATCATGGATATCAGTCTGAGCCATTCGGTCTACGATGGGAAAAAAGTGGATGGTGTTTTCATCACCCGCCTCCTCAAGCAGGATCCCAGCACCGCCCAGGTGCCCGTGATGCTGGCCACTGCCCATGCCATGTTCGGGGACCGGGAGCGTTTCATCGCCGAGACCGGTGCCGAACACTACATCTCCAAGCCCATTCACGATCCCGACCTGTTCCTCAAGGAAATCCGGGTCATTCTGCCGGAAGGCCCATGAAACCCAATCAAAAAGTGAGGCCCGCCAAGGGCGCTGAACGTTCCGCCTACCGCCTGCTCCTGGAATACGACGGCTCCCGCTACCAGGGTTGGCAGAAACAGGGTGAGAAGCAGTCGGCCCAGGGCGTGCGCACCGTGGCGGGCACCCTCGAGCGGGTGCTGCAGCAGGAAGGATTGCGGATCCTCAATCTGACAGGATCGGGCCGCACCGATGGCGGGGTTCACGCCGCAGGCCAGGTCGCCCACCTCCATCTGGGCGCCCCCGGGCCAAAACCCGCTGAATTGAGGCGGATCTTTGACGAGAAGCTGCCGTCGGATATCGCCATCCGGGAGATCACCCCCTGCCCTGCCTCCTTCCATGCCCGGCACGACGCCACCTTTCGGACCTACGTCTACCAGATCGCCATGCGCCGGAGCGCCTTCGTCAAGCCTTACGTCTGGTGGATCAAGGCCCCCTTCTCCCTGGAGAAACTGCAGGAGGCCTGGTCCAGTTTCGAGGGCATGCACGACTTCAGCGCCTTCGCGGATCTGGAACCCGGAGAGAGCCCCAAGGGCCATGTGCGCGCCTGCCTCCTGGCAAAGCAGGGCGACCTGATCATCCTCAGGATCACCGCCGGTCACTTCCTGCGTCGGCAAGTGCGACGCATGGTGGGTGCCGCCGTCCAGTGCGCCTTGGGCCGTGAGAGCCTGGAGCGGCTTCGCAGGGATCTGGCCAACCCGAGCCCCGAAGCGACACTCCACTGGTCCGAGAAGGCCGCCCCTTCTTCGGGGCTCTTTCTGGAGCGGGTGGGCTATGGTGGAGACACCCCGGAAGACGCTTCGCAGGCGCCCCTCAAGCTGCTCTGAGCGCCCTGTCGAGCCAATCCTCAGCAGAGCCAGGCTTTTCTGCCCATCAGCACCCGTTCCCCACCGGTCTGCGTGGTCGCGAGGCTGATAGCCAGGGCGTAGACCGCCCAGGCCTGGGCAGGGACACCCAGCAGGGGCAGGAGTTCTGCCAGGGCAGCTGTGGCCAGAAGGCGATGGCCATTGTCGTTCACCGGATCGCTGGCAGCCGCCGCTTCGGCCAGCAATGGCAGGAGGGATGCTGGCTCTGAGCTGGCCAGGACTTGCCGGCCCAGGACCCTGGCCTTCCCAGGTTCTGCATCCAGGATGGCATCCAGAAGGTCTTCGGCACTGGCCACGCCAGGAACGGTGTCCAGGGACGGCCAGTCCTCCGATGGGAAGAGGTTGACGAGTGCGGCGGCCTGGAGCCATTGGGCCTGCCCTGCCCCTGGAAGGGTCGCGAGGTAAAGGAAGATCCAGGAGGTCCGTCCCTGCAACTCCCGGGAGGCCTCCAGAAGCTTGCGGGAGGCCCCCTCCACAAGGAGATCCAGGATGGGCTCACCCCGGCGCAGGAGGGCTCCGAAGTGGTTCAGCACCTCAACCAGCCCCCCCTCGCAAAGAACCCGGACAGAGTCACCCGAGGCGGGAGGGATGGGGCCTTCCAGCCTCCGAATGGCACGCTGATTCCAGTAGAGGTCCACCGGCAGCGCCTCGCAGACCACCTGGAGAAGTGGCACAAGGGCCAGGCCCAGGTCCAGGCGTTGGGCCAGATCCTCCATCTGGTGTGCCAGGATGCCCTTGAAGCCAGTGCTGGCCATGTCCGGGGCAACTTTGGCCCGAAGGGATGCGTAGGTTTCGGCTGCGGCGGGGGCCGCGAAGGGCCTCGGGCCGACCTCAGGGACGCAGGTCGCCAGGAGGCCATGGAGGCTTGCCTCCTGGAGCCAGGGCGCCAGGACCAGAATGGCCCGGAGCACCATCAGGCCCTGGGCCGAACCGGAATCTGCCGCGCAGACCCGCTCCCGCAGCAGAGGCTCCAGTCCCCCGGTCCGCACCCGGCGGATATAGGCCTCCAAAGCCTCCGGTGAGGGAAGCCCCTTTCCGATCAGCGGATCTGCCATCCCACCAGATCTCCCAGGCTGCGAAGGGTGAAGTCCAGTTCGATCCGATTTTCCCGGCTCACCGAACTCGTGGCGTTCAGGGCTGTGCGGTAGAACCTCAGCCTTGAGGCGATGCAGGGCGTGACATAGGCCAGGACCGCCTGCCCCGTGGAAAATTTCCGGAGGGCCAGATCATAGGTGGCTGAAAACTCCAGACGGAGGCGGTCGTCCAGGAAGCGGTGCATACCCCCGGCCTGGATGCCCCGCTGGCGGACCAGGAAGGGACTGATGGCCGTGGAGAACATGGCTAGGTTGAAGCGGCTGCCGTCCCCCGCCTTGTACTCCGCAGACAGGGAGTTGTCCCCGGCGCCTTCGCTCAGGGCAGCGGAACGCCGGAAGCTGATTCGGAGGCGGTCGTTGGGCTCGATGTCGATGTCATTGTCCACAGAGCCCCAGCCATCCTGGATCCGACCATCCGCAAGGATGATGGGACGGAAGTGGTACTTGGTGGAAATGCGCCAGCGGATCAGGTCCAGGTAATCGCTGCCCTTGCCAGGGCGACCCAGCAGGTGCTGCTTCATGCCGAGTTCAATGCTGCGTTCCCCCATGGCGCTGCCATCCACACCGGGACGGGAGTCCACTTCGTCGAAGCGGGGCACCTTCCCCGCCAAGTCGTAGTTTGTGTTCTCCGTAAGGGCCACGAAGGGCTCCAGGACATGTTTCAGATCCCCCTGGAAACCCATGAAATGGAGGTTTTCGAAGGTCCGTCCCAGGGGAGGAGCGGAGAGCTGGATCCGGCTCGAACCCAGCGCGCGGTTGGCGGAGTCGCCATCCACCCACATGGGGTTGAAGGCCGCGCTCTGGGCGGGATCGATGAATCCGCCGTTCGAAGCGGAGGTGTCGAAGACCGAGTTGTGGAGGGTGGCGCTGTAGTGGGTGAAGCGGCCCTGGAGCTGGAGGTCGGCCCGGAAGGGGCCCAGCTGCCCCAGTCGTCCCTGAAGCCTGGTGAAGATATCTTCCCGATTCCATCGGTAGGAAGGGTCCTTAAGGCCGTCCCCCAGGTCAAGCTGGTAGGCCATCTCCCCCACCCGGACCCCTCCATCGAGGTAGAACCGGCCGAAGGAGATGGGGAAGAGCCGAGCCTGGATCTGTGGCAGGGTCTGTTTCTTGAGGGAGTTGGGAAAGTCAGAGCTGTAGAAGGCGTCGGCCTGGGTAAAGAAGCTCTTTTGCTCGGAAGCCGTCACATTGAAGCTCGCCCAGGAGAAGTTCTTTCCCAGGAAGATGGAGCTGTCGTAGGTGGCCCGGTTCACAGCGGTCATCCCGGAGCCGTAATCCGACTCCAGCAGGGTGTCCGAGGCCTGGTTGATGTCGGCCGAGAACTGCCAGCCGTCCTCCCGCTGCCAGATTTCCTTGAGCGCGTAGTGATAACGGTACTGGCCATCGCTGGACTGGTGGATGGAGCGCCCCAGGAAACTCCCCTGATGGGTCGGCTCGGGGCTCCAGCGGAGCTCCCCGCCCCACATCATGCCCTCCTTGGAGTAGTACTGGGGAGAGAAGGTCGCGTCCACCGCGTCCCCAAAGGTCTGGTAATAGGGAATGCCGATGGACCATCCGGTGGTTCCGCTCAGACGGATGGTGGGGGGCATGAGCCCAGGCGTCCGCTCAGACTTGGCGGGGTACATCACCCAGGGAAGGTAGTAAGGGGTGGGCACATCCTTGATCCAGAGCCAGAGATTCTGCAGGGTCGCATAACCCTCGAGATCCACCTTGAGGTGGGAGGCCTTGGCCTTCCAGCCCGGCTTCTCCTGGGGACAGGGCGAGACTTCCACCTGCTCGAAGTCCCAATGACGCAGGGAGGTGAATGCCACCTTGTCGGAGTTGAGGGACCAGGTGGGTGCGATCTCCAGTACCAGGGCATGAGCCTCACCCACCTGCTTCCGCCAGTCCATCTTCAGGCGCTCACAACGGAGTCGCAACCCCGGAGCCTCCATTCGGATATGCCCCTCTGCGACGATCTCATCGGTGGAGGGGGTGTAATGGATGCGATCAGCAACCAGGAGGACAGAATCCGTCTGGATGGCACCGGTCTCCAGATCCCAGGAATCGAGGGTCTCCGTGACCTTGTCCCCACGCCAACGAAAGGGAAGGCGGTTGGAGAGCCCTTCCTCCGGATTGTAGGGCCGCAGGGGGACCAGTTCCGCCCGGGCGGGGATCCTGCCAAATTCGGGAATGGGAGGCAGCGCAGGAAGCCCTTGGGCCCCGAGCCCCCCGGCGATGAGAAAAGAAAGTGCTGTGCGGATCAAGAGTTCACGCGCTGTGGACGTGGGGCGCCAGGCGCGCGGTGATCACAAAGATGGCGACCCCCAGGGCAAGGCCCAGGCTGCTCTTCCACCCCTTTTCCTTCTGGGCTTCCGGCAAGAGGTCTGCACAGGCCACATAGAGCCCGAGACCACTGGTGAGCCCAAGGACCGGCCCCAGAGGGATGTTCAGGAGATCCTGGCTGAGGGCCCCCAGGATCGCGGTCAGCGCCAGGGTTCCTGCGGCGGCAATGGCTCCCTTGGAACCGAAGCCTCGCACCAGGAAGATGGAGGAGATGGTGGCCCCTTCGGGGATGCGGTGCAGGAGGACCCCCAGGAAGACCAGGGTGCCCAGGTTGCCGCCCCGGTGCATGGCCGCCGTGATGGCCATGCCATCCATGAAGCTGTGCAGGGACAGGCCCACCAGGGCAAGAACGCCTGTCAGCGCTGAGCCATGATGGCTATGGCTCTCTTCGCCGTAATGGAAGTGCGGGCTGATGCCATGTTCGATCAAATGCACAACGAGAAAGCCACCCAGAGCCCAGAACATCATGGACTCGCCTCCGGACTCCACGGCCTCGGGGATGACGCGCCCCAGGGTCACGGCGACGAGGTAACCCGCCGCCACCCCCGAAAGGTGCCTCATGAGACTGGCCTTCCCATGAAGGAATCGGACCACCAGCCACCCTCCCAGGAGGGTGGCGACGGCGGCAATGGGGGCCAGCCAATAGAGATGCATCAATCGTCCCCTTTATTAATCAGGCTTTGCTCTTGGGACGCTTGGCGGCGGGCCTGGTGGCCTTCTCGGCAACAGGCTCAGCCGGAGTCTCTTCAACCTTCTTCCGGCCACGGGGTGCCTTCTTGGGCGCCTCGGAGACGGGCTCGGGTGCAGGAGCCTGGACTTCCTCGGCGGCCTTCCGGGGGCGGCCCCGCTTCTTGGCGGGCTCGACGGCAGGCTCAGCAGGAATCGGAGCCGGGGTGCCAGCGCCCAGTTTCTTGGGACGGGGCAGCGGGGTGATGAGGCTGGCCACATCCAACACCGGCATGGGGGCTGGAACAACGGGGGCGGCCTCAACCTGGACGACTTTCACTTCGACCGCCTTGGGCTCCACAGCCTTCACCACCGGTTCAGGAACCACAGTGGGCTCGACGGGGGCGGCAACGGCTTCAGCAACAGGCGCGGGCTTACGGGCGGGGCGTCCCCGGCGACGGCCGGAGCCGGACTTGGGGGCCGCGGCCTCCTCGGGGGCAGCATCCACCTCATCTTCGGGCTTGGCGCTTTCGAAGAGGGCGCGGAGACGGTCCCGTTCCTCCAGGGCCGCCTTCTGGGCATCCCGGCGATCGTACTTGTAGTCGGCACCCCGCTCGACGGCGGAGGGCTTGGGTGCAGGCGCAGGCTCGTCCAGAGCCTTCTCGAAGGAAATGGGCGAATCACCACCCAGCACCACTGTCTCGTCTTCCATGTCCCGGACCCGCTCGGGGCGGCTGGGGGCGGAAGCCTTCTCGGCGACCTCCTCATCCCTGCGCTCGATCTCGGCAGCCATCTCGCCGTAGAGCATCTCGCCATCGGCCTGGATAATGATGCGGGTCTCGTGGGTCTCTTCCAGTTCCGCCAGGTCCTTGCGCTTCTGATTGAGCACGGCCATGGCGATCACCGGGGCCAGCTTGACGCGAACCTCCTCGACCCCCTCCTTGCTCAGGAGGGACTTGAGGCGGCGCACCACGCTGAGCACCAGGGATTCCAGGTTCTTGACCTTGCCGGAGCCCTGACAGACGGGGCAGTTCTCGTGGGTCACGTTCTGGATGGAGGGACGGATGCGCTGACGGGTCATGACCAGGACGCCAAAGCGGTTGATCTTGCCCACTTCCATGCGAGCCTTGTCCTCGCGCAGGCACTCCACCAGGCGCTCCTGCACCAGGCGGTTGTTGGTGTCCCGCTTCATGTCGATGAAGTCGATGACCACCAGGCCGGCCAGATCGCGAAGGCGCAGCTGGCGGGCGGCTTCCTCAGCAGCCTCCATATTGGTCTTGAAGGCCATGTCCTCCACGCCTTCGCCGCTGGTCTTGCCGGAGTTGACATCGATGGCCACCAGGGCCTCGGTCTGATCAATCACCAGGGCACCGCCGGAGGGCAGGTTCACCTTGCGGCCGTAAATGCGGTCGATCTGCTCCTCGGTCTGGTATTTGGAGAAGAGGGGCTTCTTCCCGACGTAGTGCTTGAGCACATGGGCGTGCTGGGGCATGGTGCGCTTGAAGAAGCCCTGGGCGGCGTGGAAAGTCTCCAGATCGTCGATGTGGACCTCTTCCATATCGGCGCTGAAGGCGTCGCGGAGGGTGCGGGTGACCACATCGTCTTCCTGCCAGACCAGGCCGGCGCCCTGACGGTGCTTGTAGCGGTGCTGAACCTCCTTGTAGGTGTCCAGGAGGAATTCCAGATCCCGCTGGAAGTCATCCTTGGTCACGCCAAGGGAGGCGGTGCGCACGATGACGCCGAAGTTCTTGGGGATCTCCAGCTCGTCGATGAGCTTCTTGAAGTGCTCGCGCTCTTCCCGGCTCTCGATCTTGCGGCTGATGCCATTCATGGGGTTGCCGGGGGTCAGGACCAGGTAGCGGCCCGGGAGGCTGATCTGGGCGGTCATCATGGCGCCCTTGGAGCCCAACTCCTCGCGCACGGCCTGGACCATGATCTCCTGGTCCTTGTGGAGCAGGTCCTGGATGCGGCCCCGACGGCCGTCGGCGCTCACCAGATCCCTGGGCAGCTCCCCGATGGGGAGGAAGCCGTTCTTCTGGCCACCATAGTGGATGAAGGCGGCCTGGAGGCTGGAGTCCACGCGGACCACCTTGGCCTTGTAGATGTTGCCCTTGATCTTTTCGTTGTGCACGAATTCGATGTCGAAGTCGGACAGACCTCCGTCCACCAGGGTGGCGACCCGGATCTCTTCCGGATCCGTGGCATTGATGAGCATGACTTTCTTGTTCAAAGGTTCTCCTCGGTGGGAGCAGCCGCCATCACCGTTGTAGGGGCTGTCCGCGCTGAAATAGTTGAAGATTGTGGGGGATGGGATGTTCCAGAGATGGGATCGCCACTTGCATCGGGCGGGGATGTTATCGGCATCTGCCAATCTCGAGCGGAGTCTGATGACTGGGCAGAAGCTCACTCATTCTCACAGGTGCGTATCGGCCCGGCAAGGGGCGCCGAATTAAATCAGTTCACGCGGATTTAACACGGTGTTACCGGGATGGGCGAATCCGGCGTCCAGTCTGGATGAGTCCTATTTCTGGAGGATCCAAGATGCGCAAAACGCTGGCTTTCGCACTCGCCCTGGTGGCATGCGGCTCCGCCTTCGCCCAAGGGGTGGTCAAGGTCGATCCCAAGCTGGGGGCCTACAAGCAGGTGCCCGGTGTGAACGGCACGCTGAATTCCATCGGCAGCGACTCCCTGAACAACCTCATGACCTACTGGGTTGAGTCTTTCCACAAGCACTACCCCGGCGTAAAGATTCAGGTCGAAGGCAAGGGGTCCAGCACTGCTCCCCCCGCCCTCATCGAAGGTACTGCGCAGCTTGGCCCCATGAGCCGGGAGATGAAGGGCGAGGAGATTGACAAGTTCGAGAAGAAATACGGCTACAAGCCCACCCGCATTGCCGTCGCCATTGACACCCTGGCGGTCTTCGTCCATCGCAATAACCCCATCAAGAGCCTTTCTCTGAGCGAAGTGGACGCCATCTTCTCCAAGACCCGCAAGAGTGGCCACAAGGAAATCAGGACTTGGGGTGAGCTGGGGATGAAGGGCGAGTTCTCCGCCAAGCCCATCTCCGCCTACGGCCGCAACTCTGCCAGCGGCACCTACGGCTACTTCAAGGAGCACGCCCTCAAGAAAGGGGACTTCAAGGACACCATCAAGGAGCAGCCCGGTTCCAGCTCCGTGGTCCAGAGCGTGGGCACGGACAAGTTCGCCATCGGCTACTCCGGCATCGGCTACAAGACCTCCAACGTCCGCGCCGTTCCCCTCGCCGACGATAGCCGATACAACGGTCAGGCCTTCGAACCCACCTATGAGAACGCCCTGAACGGCAAGTACCCCATGGCTCGCCAACTTTACATCTACGTCAACAAGAATCCGCGCAAGCCCCTCGATCCCCTCACTCAGCAGTTCCTCACCTTCGTACTGAGCCACCAGGGCCAGGAGATCGTGGTCAAGGACGGCTACTACCCCATGCCCGTCAACATGCAACAGGCTGAACTGAAGAAGCTGAAGTAGGTATCATGGCGCCCATTCCCTCCATCCAGGCTCGTGCGAGACGTACGGATCGCCTCATGACCTGGATCATCACTCTGGGCGGCTTCCTGATCATCGCCGCGGTCCTGGGCATCCTGGTCTTCATCGGCCGGGAAGCCCTGCCGCTGGCGAGGTCCGGCAAGAGTCGCAACCAAGCTTCGCTTCAAATGGCCCCCGCCGTAGGCCTGGTGGCGGAGGAGTCCGGCAAGGTTCTCGGCGTGCTGCGTGCAGAAAGCGGCGTAGCGTGCGTTGCCCTGCCCTCCGGAAGCCCCCTGGCCACCCTTGAGGATGGTCCGGCCAGGCCCTGGAAGCAGGCGACAGAGCCCAGCTCCAAGGGCGAATTCACGGTGCTGGACCGGGATGGAAAGCTCTTCTTCGGGCGCCTGAATTGGGAAAAACCCTCCGGCGATCCCGACACGACCCATTGGACCCCCAGCGTGGAATGGAGCGGCGGCCTGAGCGCCACCGTCGATTCTCTGCTGGCCGTGCGCGCCCTGGCCCCATCGGGCATGGCCACCCAGTCGTCCTATCGTCTTCTGGCCAAGGGTAGGGAAGGTCTGGTCTGGACTGAATGGAGCGAGGGCACCCTGGTCTGGAAAGCCCTTTCCCTTCCAGAACTGCAGGACACCACCCAGGCCATCTGGAGTGCCGATGGCACCCATCTTTGGATAGGCACCCGCAGTGGCAACCTGCATTACCTGAACATGGAAGGAGAAGCCAGCCTCCAGGGCTCCCTGAGTTTCGGGGACTCCATCACCGCCCTGGGCTTCGTGCTGGGACAGAATAGCCTCCTGGTGGGCGGCGAGGGCGGCAAGCTCTCGGCCTGCCAGGCCCTCAAGAAAGAGAACGGTTTCCTGCTCCAGTGGTTCCACACCTTTGAGAAGCTGAACGGTTCCGTAATGGGCTTCAAGGCTTCCATGCGGGACAAACGCTTTCTTGCCTGGAGCACATCCCAGATCGTCGTGGACCACCTGACCACCGAGAAGCGGCTATTCAGCGCTGCCGTCCAGGACATCCGCCATGCGGCACTCAGCCCCAGAGGCGAATACATCTACGCTTCCAGCGGGTCGGGCGAACTCCGTTCCTGGACCCTGGACGCCCCCCACCCTGAGATCAGCGCCAACATCCTGTGGGGCAAGGTCCATTACGAGGGCTACGAGAAGCCCGAGCAGGTCTGGCAGAGTAGCGGCGGCACCGATGACTTCGAGCCCAAGCTCAGCTTGATGCCCCTGGTCTTCGGCACCCTCAAGGGCACCCTCTTCGCCATGCTCTTCGCCCTGCCCCTGGCTCTCTTTGGAGCCCTCTACACCAGCCAGTTCGCCCACCCCCGGCTCCGGAACCTCATCAAGCCCGCCGTCGAGATCATGGCCGCCCTACCCTCGGTGGTGCTCGGCTTCCTGGCGGGCCTGGTTCTGGCTCCGCTCCTGGAGCGCTCCGCCATCCACGTGGTCCTCCTGCCCTTCTTCGCCCTCATGGCCGCCTGCATCGTGGCGCCCCTCTGGACCCGGATGCCCAAAGGCTTCCGCCAGGGTTGGGGCCAGGGACGGGAAGTGCTCTGGCTGATCCCCGCGATCTTCATCGGATTCGGACTCTGTGTGGTGCTGGCCCCGGCCTTTGAGCGGATCTTCCTCGGAGGCGACTTCCGGGTCTGGCTTCTGGCCAAACACAGCATCACCTACGATCAGCGCAATGCCATTGTGGTGGGTTTCGCAATGGGCTTCGCGGTGATCCCCATCATCTTCTCTGTCAGTGAGGACGCCCTGAGTTCGGTGCCTAAAGGGCTGACCTCAGCCAGCCTGGCCTGTGGGGCCTCTCCCTGGCAGACTGCATGGCGCGTCGTTGTGCCCACCGCCAGTCCCGGTATCTTCAGCGCTGTCATGGTGGGCCTGGGTCGGGCCATCGGCGAAACCATGATCGTCCTCATGGCCACCGGCAACACCCCCCTGATGGACTGGAGTCCCTTCAACGGCATGCGGACTCTGGCAGCCAACATCGCCGTGGAGGCCCCGGAGGCTCCAGTACATGGAACCCTTTATCGGGTGCTCTTCCTCACGGCACTCCTGCTCTTTGCCCTGACCTTCATCCTGAATACGGGAGCCGAGGTCATCCGCCAGCACCTCCGCAAGCGCTATGAGACCTATTGATGAATAATACCATTCAAAATCCCCCCCGTTGGCGCGCCTGGATGCGCCGAGGTGGTGCCATGGTGTGGCTCTCGGGAGCTGCGCTGGCCCTCTCCCTGATGATGATGCTGGGCCTGGTGGGCTACATCGCCGTGAAGGGCCTGGGCTTCTTCTGGCCCAGCCCCATCGTGCAGGTCCAGACCACGGAAGGACTCATCCTCGGGGAGATCTCCGCCCAGGAAAAGGCCCATGGCAGCGACCCCGCCAAGACCCAGTTCCGGGTCTGCAACCGGGATCTCTACGGCCAGGACTACCGCTGGGTGCCCAGCGCCGAGATCCAGGCCTTGCAACGCCCCCTGGACGCCGTGCTGATCGAACGCCTTGAAAACGGTCCCTTCATCGGCTTCATCCAGGAAAACACGGGAGATAAGCTTAGCCTCCGAACGGTGGATGGCCAGACACTGGAAGTGCCATCGGGTCAGGTCGTCAGAATCATTCCTTCCAATGCCCTCGGGGTGGTCGGGAAGAGCCGTGTCTATGCCTCCCGGCTCTGGGAATTCGTCGCTGGAGCTCCCCGGGAGTCCAACACCGAAGGGGGCGTATTCCCGGCCATCTTCGGTACCGTGATGATGGTCCTGCTCATGTCCATCGCGGTGGTGCCCCTGGGGGTCCTGGCGGCCCTCTTCCTCCGGGAATATGCCCGCCAGGGCTGGGTGATCCGGGCCCTGCGCATCGCCGTAAACAACCTGGCGGGGGTGCCCTCCATTGTCTTCGGGATCTTCGGCCTCGGCTTCTTCATCTACACCGTGGGCGGGACCCTGGACCAGATCTTCTTCTCCCAGAAGCTCCCCACCCCCACCTTCGGAACCGGCGGCATCCTCTGGGCCTCCCTGACCCTGGCCCTCCTGACGGTGCCCGTGGTGATCGTCTCCACGGAAGAGGCCCTGGCCTCGGTGCCGCGAAGCCAGCGGGAGGCCAGCCTGGCTCTCGGTGCCACCAAGTGGCAGACCATCTGGAAGGTGGTGCTGCCGGGAGCCCTGCCGGGCATCCTCACCGGCCTGGTCCTGGCCATGGCCCGGGGCGCGGGCGAGGTGGCTCCGCTCATGCTCACCGGCGTGGTCAAGCTGGCCCCTTCCATGCCCCTGGATGGCAGCTTCCCCTTCCTGCACCTCGATCGGAAGTTCATGCACCTGGGTTTCCACATCTATGATGTGGGCTTTCAGAGCCCCAACAGCGAGGCAGCCAAGCCCATGGTGTTCATGACCACCCTCCTCCTCCTGCTCATCGTCCTGCTGCTCAACCTGGCGGCCCTGCGCCTCCGCAGCAAGCTCAGGGCACGGGTCGGCGGGAGCAGCTTCTGATGTCCACCGGAGTCCTTGATATGGAACTTGAACTTGAAGCCAAGCACCCACCGGCGGCCATGCCCCGGTACCGGGACATGCCGCTGACGGACCGCGCTGTCCTGGAGGCCCCCAACATGGTTTCGGTGGAGGACCTGAACCTCTTCTACGGAAGCAAGCAGGCCCTCCACGGGATCAACCTGGAGGTCCGAAAGAACACGGTCATGGCCCTCATCGGCCCTTCGGGCTGCGGCAAGAGCACCCTGCTGCGCTGCATCAACCGCATGAATGACCTCATCGACAACGTAAAAATCGATGGGCGGATCCGGGTGGGCGAATCGGATATCTATGCCCCTGACGTGGACGTCATCGGCCTGCGCATGCGGATGGGGATGGTCTTCCAGAAGTCCAACCCCTTCCCCAAGAGCATCTACGAGAACGTGGCCTACGGCCTGAGGGTCCAGGGCGTCAAGAACCGGGCCGTCCTCGACGAGGCGGTGGAGCGCAGTCTCATTTCCGCCGGGCTCTGGGACGAAGTGAAGGACCGTCTGAATGAAAGCGGTCTGGGTCTCTCCGGAGGGCAGCAGCAGCGTCTCTGCATCGCACGGGCCCTGGCGGTCAAGCCCGAGGTCCTGCTGATGGACGAGCCCTGCTCGGCCCTGGACCCCCTGGCCACCTCTCGCATCGAGGAACTGATCTTCGAACTGAAACGGGACTTCACCATCGTCATCGTTACCCACAACATGCAGCAGGCGGCCCGAGTCAGCGACTTCACGGCCTTCTTCTGGATGGGCAAACTGATTGAAGTTGGTCTTACTGAAAAACTCTTCACCAATCCTCGTGAACGGATGACCGAGGACTACATCAGCGGGAGGTTTGGCTAATGGGGCGGCATTTCGACAACGAGTTGAGGGATCTCAAGTTCAGTCTTCTGGCCATGGCCGGGCTGGTGGAGGAGATGGTTGAGCTTGTTCGCCAGGCCTTCAGCGAGCGTTCTGACGCCAAGGCGGACCGGGTCATCGCTCTGGACCAGAACGTGGACGAGCTGGAACTGAGCCTGGACCAGGCCTGCATCGACCTCTTGGCTCTGAGGGCTCCCTTTGCCTCGGACCTCAGGCTCCTGGCCAGCACCCTCAAGATCGTGCCGGAACTGGAACGGATCGGGGATCACTGCACGAATATCGCCCGCCGGGTGAAGTTCATCAGCTCCTATCCCCACATCCTCACCGCCAGCCAGATCGAGGAACTGGGGGAGGCCACCCATTCCATGGTCAAGCGGGCCGTGGACGCCTTCGTGAATGGGGATGCGGAGCTGGCCAAAGCCGTCATCGCCGAGGACGATCGGGTGGACGAACTCTACGTGCAGGTCTCCAAGGACATGCTCCAGATCATGCTCCAGGACCCCACTGCCATCGAAAGGGCCAGCCACCTGATCATCCTGGTGAAAAACTGGGAGCGCATCGCCGATCAGGCCACTAATATCGCGGAAGAGGTGCTTTTCATCCTGGAAGGCGTCAATGTAAAACATCCTTACCTCCAGAAGCGAGATTCGTAGTTCCCCAGCGGAGAAGACATGCCCCACCTGCTACTGCTTGAAGATGATGCGGATATCCGGCTCGGCCTTGAGCAGCATCTGAAGCGCGAAGGCTTCACCGTCAGTTCCTTCGGCACGGGCCGGGAGGCCATACGCTACATCACTCAGCCCGGCAGTGGCAGCCCGAAACCCGATGTGGCCCTGCTGGACCTCACGCTCCCGGACATCGATGGCCTCGATGTCCTGAGGGCCATCCGCACCGACAGCCGCCTGCGGGTACTCCCGGTCATGCTGGTGACGGCCCGCAACGAGGAGATCGACCGGGTGCTGGGGCTGGAGCTGGGAGCTGACGACTATATCTCCAAGCCCTTTTCCAGCCGTGAACTGGTGGCCCGGGTCCGGGCCATCCTGCGCCGGGCGGCCTTCATGGACGCCACGGAACGGCAGCGGGATCTGGCTTTCGGTCCCATTACCGTGGATTTGGACGCCCATGTGGCCAGGGTGGAGGGCGAACCCATGGACCTCACCCGGCGGGAGTTCGAACTCCTGGCCTATTTCCTTCAGAACCCCCGCCGAGTCCTCAGCCGCGAAAAGATCCTCCAGCAGGTCTGGGGCCTGGAGTATCTGGGTGAGAGTCGCACCATCGATGCCCACGTGCGGCGGGTCCGGGCCAAACTGGGCGAAGCCGCCAACCTCATCGAGACCGTCGTTGGCGTGGGCTATCGCCTGGGCAGCGTCGACGCGTGAAGTGCCCCGGAGCACTCCACGCTGTCCTTCCCCCATCCGGGCGTTAAGATGGAAGGGTTGGACCGCTTGAGGGAGCCACCATGTCTTTGAATACCCTTATCCGCCGGGTTAAACCCCGGGAGACGGTGTTTTTTGATCTCCTGGAGGCATCGGCCGCCAATCTGCTCGATGCGACTTGCTACTTCGACGTCAGCTTCCGCAAAGGCCAACCGGGGGAATGGGGTCCCATGAGGGACCGGATGAAGGTCCTGGAACACAAGGGCGACGACTTTACCGTCGAGATCATGGATCGCCTCAATCGCACCTTTGCCCTTCCCCTCGAGCGGGAGGACATCATCACCCTGGCTCACGTACTCGATGATGTGGTGGATGGACTCTATGCCCTCTGCGAGGTCCTGGTGCTCTATAAGGTGGACTCGGTGCCTGAGGTGACCCATGAGATCAGTCCTCTCATGGTACAGGCCGCTCGGGAGATCCCCCCCCTAATCGAGGGGCTGAGGACTTTCTCCCAGACCGCAGAAATGCGGGATCGGGTGATGCTGATGACCGAGATCGAGAACCAAGCTGATGCGATCTACAACCGCGCGCTGGCCGAACTTTTCAGTATTCCCCGCGACCCCGTGACGGTGATCAAGTGGAAGGAAATTCTGGATCACATGGAGGAAACCTGCGACCGCCTGGAACTGGTGGCCAAGGTCGTCAGTTCTACAATTATGAGAAATGCATAATTGGCGAGAGTTTCATCAGATCCGCGCAGGAAATGCCCCCGATCCGGGGGCGCGTTTTTGGGGGAAACCTGTTTTCCTCAAAACCTGCCGTTCCGAAGTTACGTGATTATCGAAAAATAACCATTACAACCCCATAAATTCAGCCCATTCCGGCCTCCATCCGATAACCCTCCATGTCGAGGTGTCTATGGACGGTTTCAACGGCTCCCTTTCACTCACGCCGGTGGTGGAGCTCGTTCCGGATCGCTGCGTCAACTGCCACGCTTGTATAGCGGCCTGCCCGGTGAAGCACTGTAACGACGGTTCCGGGGACCATGTGATCGTCAACCACGATATGTGCCTGGGGTGTGGGCAATGCATCAAGGCCTGCAGGCACGAAGCACGCCGTCCCATGGATGATGCGGCGCGCTTCTTCGCCGATTGCCGTGCGGGTCTTCCCATGGTGGCGATCGTGGCTCCTGCTGTGGCGGCGGTTTTCCCCGATCGCTGGCTCAATCTCAACGGATGGCTGAAGTCCCTGGGGGTCGAGGCCGTGTTCGATGTGAGCTTCGGGGCTGAATTGACTGTCAAGAGCTATCTGGACCACCTGGAAAAGCATCAGCCCAAGGCCATCATTGCCCAGCCCTGCCCCGCCCTGGTGACCTTTATTGAGATCTACCATCCTGAGCTGATTCCGCACCTCGCACCCTGTGACAGCCCCATGCTCCACACGGCCAGGATGGTGCGTCGCTTCCATCCGAACTACCGGAACCACCGTATCGTGGTGGCCAGTCCGTGTGCCGCGAAGCGTCGGGAGTTCGACGAAACCGGCATCGGGGACTACAACCTCACCTTCAACGCGATAATCAAGCGCCTTGAGGAGGATCACCGCAGGCTGGACCAGTACCCCGAAGTCGACTACGACAATCCACCCGCCGAGCGCGCGGTGCTCTTCTCGACCCCGGGGGGCCTTCTGGAGACCGCCAAGCGATGGAATCCGGATGTGGATGCCGTGACCCGGAAGATCGAAGGTCCCCAGGTCATCTATCACTACCTGGCCCACCTGGAGGAAGCCATCCAGAGAGGTGAGAATCCCCTGCTGGTGGACTGCCTCAATTGCGAACTGGGATGCAATGGGGGACCGGGAACCCCCAATCAGGGAGCGCACCCTGACCGGGTCGAACACGCCGTGGCCCGCCGGGCCAAGGGTCTCCGCCAGCGCTACGCCCAGGGGGAGGAACCATCAAGGGAGCGGATCCAGGCAGAAATACTGACCCATATCGAACGTTTCTGGGAACCGGACCTCTACCGACGGACCTATGTGGATCGCCGAAGGAACAACAAGGTCCTTATCCCTCTGCCCCTGGAAATCCGCAGCATTTATGACCGGATGGAAAAAGTCAGCGCGAAGGATGAGCTCAACTGCGGTGGGTGCGGGTACGGCACCTGTGAAGAGATGGCAGTGGCCATCCACAACGGCCTCAACCGCCCGGAGAACTGTCACCACTTCAAACAGCGGCGCATGGAGGCCGCCGCCGCCGAGGCGGAACGGATGCTGGGTCTCGTGGACCTGGACGCTGAACTGGCCCGGATCAACGCAGCCATGGCGGGGATCGAAAAGGATACCCGCCGGGCCCTGGCGATGGCCGAGGAGGCCGTCACGACCATGGGAACGGCTTCCACCACCGTGGCGGAATTGGCCCGCACCAGCCGGTCCATCACCCACTTCACGGGCACCATCCGGGAGATCGCCCAGCAGACGCGCCTCCTGGCGCTGAATGCCTCCATTGAGTCGGCCCATGCGGGACAGGCCGGAGCCCGCTTTGCGGTTGTCGCCAGCGAGATAAAGGCCCTGGCCCAATCCTCCGGAAAGGCCGCCGACGAGATCGTGGAGCAGGTGGAAGCCGTTCACCGCAATGCGGGTCGGATCGAGACGGTCGTGAATGAACTGCGTCACCTCACCGAAACCATCCACCAAGCCCAGGACGCCATCACCCTGGCAGTCGCCCACCAGCAGCGGGACTCACGCAGCACCTCCGAGCGAATCCTGGGGATGGCCAGAAGCGTAGCCGACCAAGTCCGGAGTTTGGCCGAAAGGAAGGGGGGAGTAGAGCCCTGAGTTCAGGGCCATCGCCCCTCAGCGCCTGCGGCGGATGCGAACAGGCACCAGGCTCGGCCTTGGAATCCGAATGGTCGCCAGGATAAGAGAACCCAGGGCCATTATCAGGAGGGTGATCATCATGCTGTTGGCCATGGGAACCTCCACGTGTCTTTCACATCGTCTGATGCCGCTCGAAGCTTGAGGGTTTGGCTCGCCGAAAAAGCCTTTCCTCGTTCTTGTTTTTCCTGCCGGGTCAGCGACCAGGTCCCTCGATCTTCATCCCCAGCAATTCCAGAAGTTGATGATCATGGGAGTCCCCGGGGTTGGGGGTCGTCAGCAGCTTTTCCCCGGTGAAGAGGCTGTTGGCTCCAGCAAAGAAGGCCAAGGCCTGCATCTCGGTGCTCATCGCAGAACGACCGGCACTAAGGCGGATCCGGCTCCCGGGGAAGAGGATGCGCGCCGTGGCGATCATGCGGATGAATTCCAAGGGCGGCGGGGGCTCAACGCCTTCGAGGGGGGTGCCCTCCACGCTCACAAGCTGATTGATGGGAATGCTCTCGGGGGGGGGATCCATCAAGGTCAGTTCGTGGAGGAAGTGGACACGATCATCCACCTTCTCTCCCATGCCCACGATGCCTCCGGAGCAGACCTCCAGCCCGGCAGCCCTGACAGCCTTGATGGTCTGGAGACGATCATCAAACTTCCTGGTGGAGATGATGGTCTCGTAGAATTCGCGGCTGCTATCGATGTTGTGATTGTAGACCGTGCAGCCAGCCTCCTTGAGCCGCCGGGCCTGGGCCTCGGTGAGCATGCCCAGGGTGACGCAGACCTCCATATCCATGGCCGCCACTTCCCGCACGATCTCCAGAACCTGTTCGAAGGGCTCGCCATCCCGGACTTCGCGCCAGCTAGCCCCCATGCAGTAGCGGGTCGACCCAGCTTCTTTGGCCTTCCGGGCCCCTTCGAGCACGCGCTCCTTCTCCTTGAGAGGCTCGGGCTTCAGGGTGGTGCCGTGATGGCTCGACTGGGGGCAGTAGGCACAATCTTCGGGACAGGCACCGGTCTGGATCGCATCCAGGGTGCAGAACTGGATCTCATTGGGGTTCCAGTGGGCCCGATGGGCACTGGCAGCACGAAAGAGAAGTTCGGGAATGGGCAGATCGTGAATGGTGCGAATGTCTTGAATGGTCGGCATCTAGGTCCCTGAAATCCCAAAAGGTCATTTTAGCATGGCCCTCGGAGCCTCGAATTTGGGATCCAAACTCAGGTCGAACGACAAGTAAACCGAATCAGTTCATGCCTGCTCATAAGAAGGAGAGGTTTCATGCGCATCCTCTGGTTTGCCAATCTGCCCATCAAACGCAAGATGTACCTGGTGATCGGGGTGCTGAGCTTCGCACTCCTGGCAGCGGGTTTAGGGGCATACCTCGAAGGCACCAGGGGGGGGGCGAACATGCAGTCCATGTACAGCACCAATTTGCGCCCCATCGCGGACCTTGGAGAGGCACGGCGCCTGGCAGAAAAAGCCCGATTCAATTGCTCGGCCTTCATGTCGGCCCCTCCTCAGTTTCAGAGCCTGATCAGGATGGACATCAATTCCACAGACGCGGCCTTTGACCAGTATTGGGCGGCCTATTACAAGATGCTCTCCAGCGATGTAGAGCGGGCCAAGGCTCCGGAAATGCAGAAGGCCGTCATGGAATTCCGACGCTTACGCGACCAGAATTTCCTGCCTCCGGCCAGTGCCGGAGAAATGAACAAGGCTGGGCTCTTCATGAAGGACACGCTCAACCCCTTGATGGAAAAGATCGTTTCCCTTGGTAACGATCTGATGGAGGACAACCGCAAGCAGGCCGAGGAGACTCTCAATACCAGCCAGGCGAGAGTCAGGCAGGAGGCCATCGGTGGCTCCATCATGATTGCGATTGCCCTGCTGGTGGCCTTCTCCCTCAGTTACCTGATGGTGCAGACCATCCACGGCTCCCTGGTCCAGTTCAGGAGAGCCCTGGAGGCCGTGGCCGCTGGTGATATGACCGCCGAGGCGTCTACGAACTCGAAGGATGAGTTCGGCGAGATGAGTGTGACCTTGAACCACATGATCGAGCGACTCAGGTCCGTGCTCACCGGTGTGAGGCGCGGGGTCGAGGGCCTGGCGAGCGGCGCCACTCAGCTCTCCGCATCGGCAGAGGAGATGTCCGCCACCAGCGCAGACATCGCCAGGAGCGCCGAGACCCAGCGTTCCGGCTCCGAACGCATGGTGGCTGCTGTCGCCGAGCTATCGGCCTCCATCGATGAGGTCAATCGTGGCGCCCAGTCATCCCTGGAACGTCTAGGAGAGGCCCAGGAGGCCACGATCAAGGGCGACCGGGCCGGGGCCGCCACCCATGAAGCCATGGAAGGCATCACCCTGACCGCCGGACAGATCGCCAAGGCAGTCACTGTCATCCAGGAAATCGCCCAACAGACGAACCTGCTTTCTCTCAATGCCGCCATCGAAGCGGCCAAGGCCGGGGAGCATGGCAAGGGCTTCGCCGTGGTGGCCGAGGAAGTGCGCAAACTGGCGGAGCGCAGCAGCGTCTCCGCCAAGGAGATCGCCCGCTACATCGAAGAGGCCAACGAGGCCATCCACAATGGAGGAGCCACGGTGGCCACCAGCGTAGCCACCCTCAAACAGATCCGGACCATCCTGGAGGAGTTCGCTTCACTCATGAAACAGACCACAACTGCCACTGCCGAGCAGGCTTCTGCCGGCGCGGACGTGGCCCGCCAGGTCGACATGAGCTCCCAGGAGGCCGTGGCCATTGCTTCAGCCATCACGGAAATGTCCGCCACCACGAACGAGGTGGCCCGGACTTCTGCGGATCTGCATCAGCTCGCTGAGGACATCCAGAACCAGGTTCGGGTTTTCAAGATCTGACCCGATCCTGTCAGGACAAGCGCAGTGCCAGAAAGGCCTTCCCGGCATTCCATCAGAAGCTCGCTTCCATCTGAGGGCGGAATATCAGACCATGAAGGGGAACCCCACCCCTCACGAATCCAGTCTTCACCAGGAGCCGCCTGTGACCATCCAATGGTTCGCCAATATGTCAGTCAAACGGAAGATGTACCTAGTGCTCGGCGTACTGGCGGCGGCTTTGCTTCTGATCGGATTCGGTGCCTCCAATTCCAGCCGGATGAGCATCGTCAAGCTCCAGGAAATGTACGACCAGAACCTGAATCCTATCGCTGATCTGGGGGATGTGCGGCGGCTCTTGGAGAAGACCACGGCCCATTGCGCGGGATACGGGTCCGTGCCCCCCCAGATCCAAGCGACGATCGATCTCGACATGAACTCCACGGACGCTGCCCTGGACCAGGCCTGGGCCTCCTATTCAAAAATGCTCTCCAGTGAAGTCGAACGAAGCAACGCCCCCAAGTTCCAAGCCCTCCTCAGGGAATTCCGGACCAGCCGGGACACCGAGTTCAAGCCCGTTGCCCGGGCTGGGGAAAACGCCAAGGCCGCCGTGATCATGAAGGAGCGGTTGCGCCCCCAGATCGAAGAGCTCAACCGCATCGGCGCCCTCCTCATGGACGACAACCGCTTTCAGGCCCAACATTCGCTGAAGGTCACCAGAGCCGAAGTCACCATGTGGAACGCCATCGCCTGGGGGGTGCTGGCAGTCTGTTTGTTCGTGGGGCTTTCCCTTGGCTATCTGATGGTCAAGAGCATCAGCGGTTCCCTGAGCATCTTCAAGGGCGCCCTCGAGGCCGTTGCGGCCGGGGACATGAGGGTGGCGGCGACAGTCAGTTCCAAGGACGAATTCGGCGAGATGAGCCGGACCCTCAACCACATGATCGAGCAGCTCCGATCGGTGCTCGGAGGTGTGCGGCGGGGTGTCGAAGGCCTGGCCAGCGGTGCCACCCAGCTCTCGGCTTCCGCCGAGGAGATGTCCGCCACCAGCGCCGACATCGCCCGGAGCGCCGAAACCCAGCGTTCAGGTTCTGAACGGATGGTGGCCGCCGTTGCCGAACTCTCAGCCTCCATTGACGAAGTGAATCGCGGGGCCCAGTCCTCCCTGGAACGCCTGGGCGAGGCCCAGGAAGCCACCCTCAGGGGTGACCGGGCCGGTGCCGCCACCCATGAGGCCATGGAGGGCATCACTGAAACCGCTGGCCAGATTGCGAAGGCCGTCAGTGTGATCCAGGAGATCGCCCAGCAGACCAACCTCCTCTCCCTCAATGCTGCCATCGAGGCCGCCAAGGCCGGGGAACACGGCAAGGGCTTCGCCGTGGTGGCCGAAGAAGTGCGCAAGTTGGCGGAACGCAGCAGCGTCTCCGCCAAGGAGATTGCCCGCTATATCGAAGAGGCCAACGAGGCCATTCACAAGGGGGGCAGCACGGTGGCTACCAGCGTGGGGACCCTCAAGCAGATCCGCACCATCCTGGAGGAGTTCGCGTCCCTCATGAAACAGACCACAACAGCCACCGCCGAGCAGGCTTCTGCCGGCGCAGACGTGGCCCGTCAGGTCGACATGAGCTCACAGGAAGCCGAGGCCGTGGCCTCCGCCATCACCCAGATGTCCGCCACCACGAACGAGGTGGCCAGAACCTCCGCAGATCTGCATCAGCTCGCAGAGGACATCCAGAACCAGGTGAGGATCTTCAAGATCTGAAACCCATTCGGTGTCTCAAGCATCGGAACGGGCCGTACCTTCTGAATCACCACTCTATTCCCGCAGCAGCTCCTGAATCTGTCGCATTTGTTGGCTCACGTGATTGGCTTCGTTCAACACGTTGGAGCCCGACAGATTCAGGACCTGCCATTTGATGAGGTTGACGACCTCGTCCACCACCACGGTGTCCTGAATCCGGGCAGTGATTGCGGAGAAGGTCGCAACTAGGATCCCAAGTGCGTTGGACTTGTCGGTCAGATGTGCAGCGGAGGTCTCGAGCGAGGTCTTGGTGAGGCCCAGTGCATCACTTGCGGCTGCAAGGGAAGCTGCGGCTGCCTCAGCTTCCGGCACGCTCGTGAGGCTGGCATGGGCGGCCAGGATGTCCGCTCCGGGACTGATGGCGTCGATCTGGATGCTCAAGGTACCGAAAACATCCGCAGCCACGCTAAGTGTGGATCCGAAGAGGCAGGTCCCATGGAGCTTGGTGCTGCGGATGATCTCATCGACGCTACGGAGGAGTGCATGGAATTCACCATTCAGTTCGCCACGATCGGAATCGCCAAGCCCGGGTTTCTGGGCTTGTTCGATCAGGCGGGCCGCGCTGGCGATCAATCGGATCACCTCTCCCAGTGCTCCCAGGGCAACACGAAGGTAATGTACGCCGTCGTCGGCATTGCGCTTGCCTTGAGCTGCCCTGCGGATGCGCACCTCCAGGGATACACCATCCGCAGCGCCGGGGGGTGGAGTTGTCCTGGCCCCAAGGGCATTGATGATTCCCGGCAGGTCCGCTCCGGCGATGCCCAGCTGGCGGCAAGCAGCGCTGGCCAGGACATTGCGGAGCACTGAGGCCATGAATCCTCCTGCATGGGTTGAACGGAGACTAACCTCTTACCAAGCGTGATAAAAGTCTTTGCGCACAGTCACTTCAAGATCGACCTGAAAGAGATCCCGGAGGTGGGAAGTCGTCAATAGATCCGCTTTCGCACCATCCTGGAGTATGCGGCCATCCTTCACGAAGATGACCCGATCGATCTCGGGAATGATGTCGGACAGATGGTGGGTAATCAGCAGGATGGCGATTCCCACCCCTGCCAGGTGACGCATGATCTGCCGAAGTTCCTCCTGGGCGAAAAGGTCCAGACTGTTGCTGGGCTCGTCAAAGACCAACGTGCAGGGATTGTGGACCAAAGCACGACCCACAAGGAGACGCCGGGCCTCACCCGAAGACATATCGGAGATGCAGCGGTCGGCCAGGTGACCGGCCTCCATGAGCTTCAGCACTTCCTCGGCCCTGGCCTGCATGGCGGGGGTCACCTCGAGATGGGGCCAGAGCCCAACACTGCTAAAGAAGCCGGACAGGACAGCCTCGCGCCCGGTGATGGGCCGCGACCCGAAGAGACCTGGGTCATTGGAAACCACCCCCAGCCGGGTGCGGAGTTCGGCCAGGTTCCAGCGCTGCCGTCCAAATACGGAAAAGTGGGAGTCCTCTGTGGCCAGGGGATAACACTCCTGGAAGATGGTCTTGATCAGGGTCGACTTGCCGCTTCCGTTGGGGCCGAGAATGGCAAGGTGCTCACCTTCGGCGATCCGGAGGTTGATGTGGTCCAGGGCGAGGGTGTCCCCCCGGTAGACTGAAATATTGCGGAATACCGCCAGGGAGCCTTCATCCCCTTCCAGCATCAGTTCCTCCGGAATTGGGGACCACAACCCCAGCGGAAACCGCCCAGGTAAGAACCTGGTCGGGACTCAAATCGACCTTCCGCACCCTGGAGCGATCCACCATGATCACGTAACCCGAGGTGGGGTTGGGAGCCGTGGGGATGTAGACCGCCACCATGGTCTCCCCTTCCGGTAGGGCCCATCGGCAGTCCGTGCGGGCCACCATGCCCAGGGTGTAGGAGCCGGCCATGGGCCACTCCACCACCACCACCTCCCGGAAGCTTCCCCCCTTGCCCTGCTGGATGGCGGACATGAGCTGCTTTGTCGCACCATACACCCCCTTCACCACGGGGACGCGCAACATCAGGTCATCCATCCACTGGAGAAGCTGGCGCCCCAGCAGGTTTCCCACCAGCACACCCACCAGGAATAGGATCACCAGGATGCCCAGGATCGACAGGGCGGCCACGGTCCAGTAAGGCAGGACCGGAAGCCCCATCCGGAGGGCAACCCAGCTGAAGGGCCCCTGAAAAATGCCTACCAGGGCATTGAAGATCATTTGTAGGACCCAGAGGGTCACGGCGAGGGGCAAGAGTGTGATGAGACCCGCAACCAAGTAGCGACGGATCATGGCTTGGGGCCCTTATCCTCGTGCTTTTCCTCACGGGTGATCCGCCCCTGTCCCGTCAGCATGCGTTCGCCCGCCAGTCGCCAGAAGTTACGGATGTAGGATGCGCCGCTCCAGATGGCCAGGATCATGGCTACCCACAGAAGCAGGACGCCCATGCCCAGGAAGAAGCTGTAGGGCCTATTGAGCTGGATGAAGAAGTGGAAGAGGCCCCACCCGGTCCACTGAAAGAGCCAGGAATCCAGCTGGGGGCCTAGGATCAGGCAGGAGATGGAGGCGATCTGGGCACCCAGCTTCCACTTGCCCAGGCGCTCGGCGGCGATGGTGATCCCCTCCTCGGAGGCGATGGCCCGGAGCCCCGTGATGGCCATTTCCCGGGCCAGGATGATGAAGACCATCCATGCTGGCGCCAGATCCAGTTCAACCAGAGAGATCAAGGCACCGCTTATTAATAGCTTATCCGCAAGAGGATCAAGAAGCTTCCCTAAGGTGGTTACCTGCCGCCACTTGCGTGCGAGGTAACCATCGAGCAGATCGGTGATGGAGGCTGCCCAGAAGACAAGGATGCCGATGATCTCGTAGCGGGTGACCCGGGTCATCAGCACTACCACGAGGATGGGCACCATGAGGATGCGGGCGAAGGTCAGATAGTTCGGCAGGTTCATGAATTCCAGGGTTCCAGGCGGCGCAATGTGCCTGTTCCAAGCATAGCAGGGGGACTCAGGCCGAGGTCTTCCGGAAACGCCCGGCAGCCATGGAAAGCAGGGCTGTCCCAAGCAGGGCCAGGGCGAGCATCTGGGGCCAGAGCAACTGGACTCCCTGCCCCTTCAGGAATATGCCCCGGATGATAATCAGGAAGTGGCGCAAAGGATTGAGGTAGGTTACCCATTGGATCCCCAGGGGCATGTTGGCAATGGGGTAGATAAAGCCCGACAGGAGAATCGCAGGCATGATGAAGAAAAAGGTGCTCATCATGGCCTGCTGCTGGGTGCGGCAGGTGGTGGAGATGAGGAGTCCCACCCCCAGGGTGCTCAACAGGTAGAGCCCCGTGGCCAGGAAAAGGGCTGGGAGGCTCCCCAGGAGCGGGATGTCAAACCAGAAGACCGCCACGACGCTGATCAGCACGACGTCGAGGTAGCCGATGAGCGCAAAGGGGAGGGTCTTGCCCAGGATGAATTCCATGCGCCCCATGGGAGTCACCATGATCTGTTCCATGGTGCCGATCTCCCGCTCCCGGACGATGGCCATGCTGGAGAGGACGATGGAGATGATCATCACCAGCTGGGCGATGACACCGGGGACGAAGAAGTTGCGGCTCTCCAGGTTGGGGTTGAACCAGGCCCTGGAGGCGAGGGCCACGGGCTCCGTATCTAGGCGGGTTCCGGAACTGCGGGCAAAGCGGTCCACCAGGATCCGCGAATTGAAGGCCATGGCGATGCGGCTGGAATACCCCAGGATGATGCTGGCGGTGTTGGAATCGCTGCCATCGAGGATGATCTGGGCCCGGGCCGTGCGTCCTCCCAGAAGGTCATCCCCGAAGCCACGGTTGAGCCTGAGCACAGCCTTGGCCTCCCCCGACTGGATCACCTCCCGCACCTCGGTATCCGAATGCAGCCTGCGGATGAGATCAAAGTGCCCTGAGCCCTCAAAGCGGGCCACTAGGTCCCGGCTGGAGGGGCTGTTGTCCAGGTCGAAGATGGCGGTGCGGATGTGGCGGACATCTGTAGTGACGGCATAGCCGAAAATCAGCACCTGCACGATGGGCACCATGAGGATGACGGCCCGCATCCTCGGGTCCCGGAAGATCTGTAGGAATTCCTTGATGAGCATGTATTTCAGGCGTTCCAGCACAGGAGCTCCTAGGCGAGACGCTTCTTGAAGGTGAGCACGGCAAGGGCCAGCATGGCCGCTGCAAAAAGGGTCAGCAGCAGACACTCGGGCCAGAAAATGGCGAGGCCGGCCCCCTTCAGATAGAGTCCGCGAAGGAAGGCCACGAAATACCGGGCGGGCACCAGGTAGGTGACCAACTGGAGGACCTTGGGCATATTGGAGATCTCGAACATGAAGCCCGAGAGCAGGAAGGCCGGAAGGAAGGTCGTGGTGAAGGCCAACTGGCTGGCCAGGAGCTGAGACTTGGCCAGGGAACTGATGAGCACCCCCAGCGCCAGGGCCCCCACCAGATAGATCGCCGACACACTGAAGAGCAGCCAGAGACTGCCCACAATGGGCACATCAAAGAGGAATCGCCCCGCCAGGACGGACAGCACCATGTCCAGCATCCCCACGGCAAAATAGGGCACGAGCTTGCCCAGGATGAGTTCGGGCCCCCGTATCGGGGTGGAGATGAGCTGCTCCATGGTGCCCGTTTCCCACTCCCGGGCCACGGTCAGGGAGGTCAGCAAGGCCGAGATGAGCATCAGGATGATGGCGATGAGCCCTGGGACGATGTAGCGCTTGGACTCCATCTCGGTGTTGAACCAGGCTCTGGGGCGCAACTCCAGGGCGGGTACCGGATCCCGGCCCATCTGGCGACGGACCCTGGCCACCAGGATCTCCTGGGAATAGGTGCGGACGATGGATTCGGCATAGCCCATGGCCAGGGTGGCCGAGTTGGCGTCACTCCCGTCCGCCAGCACCTGGACCTGGGTGCTCCGATCCCCCGCCACACGCCGCCCGAAATCCTGGGGAATCACCAGGGCCAGCATGGCCTCCCGGCGATCCAGGGCCTCCTCCACTTCTCCATATCCCCTGGCCTGACGCACCAGGGAGAAATACCGGGAATGCTGGAAGCGGGCCTCCAGTTCGCGGCTCTGGGGCGTCACGCTCTGGTCCCAGACCACCAGCGGCACCCGGTCCACATCCAGAGTCAGGGCATAGCCGAAGATCAGCAGCAGGACCAGGGGGAGCGCGATGCTGACCCCCAGAGCCCGGGGGTCCCGGAGCACATGGATGAACTCCTTGCGGGCGATGGCCCGGAACCGGTTCAAAAAAGAGGAATTCCACCACGAAGACACCAAGACACGAAGAAAAGCGAAAGAAAGAAAAGCCTTTCTTCGTGGTTCCTTAGTGTTCTTTGTGTCTTCGTGGTGGAATTTCATCCCTTGAACTCCCTCTGGGCGCCCTCTTCCCGATCCTTGCCCTCGATGAGCGAGACGAAGACATCCTCCAGGCTGGGCGTAATGCGTTCGAGGGCCCGGACTTCGAAACCCGCCTGCTCCATCGCCTCCCGCAAAGTTGGCGCGATCCGCTCCGCATCCGCCGTCATCAGATGGATGTCCCGACCGAAGAGCGCGGCATCGCGTACCCCCGGAAGTGCCGCCACGAGCGTCAGGGCATCATGGGCCCGGTCACAACTCAGCGACAGCACCTGCTCGGTCATCCTGTGCTCTTTCATCTCCGTAGGCGTCCCCAGGGCCACCAGCTCGCCCCGGTAGATGAGCCCCAGGCGGTCGCAGTACTCGGCCTCTTCCATGTAGTGGGTGGTCACGAAGACCGTCACCCCACCTCCGGCCAGCTGGTGGATGAGATCCCAGAAGTCCCGGCGGCTCATGGGGTCCACCCCCGATGTGGGTTCGTCCAGGAAGAGCACCGGGGGTTCATGCAGGAGGGCACAGCCCAGGGAAAGGCGCTGCTTCCAACCTCCCGGGAGCTGTCCCGTGCGGGTGCGGCGCTGTGCCTGCAGGCGGGCCATCTCCAGGACCCAGGCCTTGCGCTCAGCCTTTTTAGCACCGGGGATGCGATAGATCCCCGAGTAGAAATCGATGTTCTCCTCCACGGTGAGGTCCTCGTAGAGGCTGAACTTCTGGCTCATGTAGCCGATGTTCTGCTTGATCTCCTCCCGCTGGGTGCGGATATCGAAGCCCGCCACGGTGCCTGAGCCTCCGCTGGGCTCCAGGAGCCCACAGAGCATGCGGATGGTGGTGGATTTGCCAGCCCCATTGGGTCCCAGGAAGCCGAAGATCTCGCCCTTGGCCACCTCCAGGCTGACGCCCTTCACCGCCACGAAATCCCCGAAGCGCCGTTCCAGGTCCTTTAGGGTGACGACGTTCATGCGTCCTCCCGGGGAATGGCCGAGGTGAAGACATCCTCCAGATCCGGTTCGATCACCTTCAGACCCAGGACCTCCAGCCCAGCCCCCTGGAGGACATCCTCTATGGATGCCTGGCCCGATTTGCCTTCCGCCACCAGGATGTGCACCCGATCCCCGAAGAGGGCCACCGAACCCACCTGGGCCTCCCGCAGGATGCGGGCCGCCTCCCTGGGGCTGGGGCAGCGCAGTTCCAGCAAAGTGCCCTTCAACAGTCCCTTAACGCCCTCCACCGTATCCAGGGCCAGGAGCTTCCCCTTGTGGAGCAGGGCCACGCGATTGCAGCGCTCGGCTTCATCCAGGTAGGCCGTGGACACAAAGATGGTCACCCCCTCCTTCTGGAGATGGTAGAGGATGCGCCAGAAATCCCGACGGCTCACGGGATCCACGCCGTTGGTGGGCTCATCCAGGAAGAGGACCTTCGGGGTGTGGATCAGGGCACAGGCCAGGCCCAGCTTCTGCTTCATGCCCCCGGACAGGTTGCCCGCCCTCCGGCGCCGGAAAGGGGTGAGGTTGCTGAAGGCGAGAAGGCGCTCCATTTCGGGTTCCCGCCCCTTGCGGGGCACACCGTAGAGATCACCGTAGAAGTCCATGTTTTCCTGGACCGTCAGATCCGGGTAGAGTCCGAAGCGCTGGGCCATGTAGCCGATCCGGTCCTTGAGGGCATCGGCTTCCCGGACGATGTGCAGTCCGTCCACCCAGGCCTCCCCTGCCGTCGGCGTGAGAATGCCCGTCAGCAGGCGCATGGTGGTGGTCTTACCCGCACCGTCGGGCCCTACCAGGCCGAAGATCTCCCCGGGGGCCACCCTCAGAGACAGGTCATCCAGGGCGACCACCTCCCCGAAGCGGCGCCCCAGGCCGTCCACCCGGATGGCGTCCATCAGCGGTTCTCCAAGAGGATCTCCGCGTCGGCCGGCATGCCGGGCTTCAGCTCCATGGCCGGGTTGGGCACGTCGATCTTGATGCGGTAGACGAGCTTCACCCGCTCCTTCTGGGTCTGGACACTCTTGGGGGTAAATTCAGCCTCGGAGGCGATGAAGGACACCCGGCCCTGATACACCTTTTCCGGATAGCTGTCGGTCCTGAGGCGGGCGCCCTGCCCCACTTTGACCCGGCCCAGGTCCGTCTCTTCGATATAGGCCCGAAGCCAGACCTGCTGGAGGTTCCCGATGGTGACGACGGCGGTGCCCGGCGAGACGTATTCCCGGGCTTCCACGTTCTTGGAAAGGATCACCCCACTGGTGGGCGCCGTCAGGAGGGCGTAGCCCGCCTGGGTCCGGGCCAGCTCGAAGGCCTTCTGGGCGCTCTCGGCCCTGGCCTTGACCTGATCGATGTCCTCGGAGCGGGGCCCCTTCCTCACAAGTTCATACTGCTGCTCGGCCTGGCGCGCCTTGGCCTGGGAGGCCAGGAAGGCTTCCCGGGCGGCCTGGTAGTCCCGATCCGAGACGATGCCCTTGTCATGGAGGCCCTGATAGCGCTTCTCATCATCCTGGGTGCGGCGGAGATCGGCCCGGGCCTGCTCAAGGGCCTGACGGGAGCCTTCCACCTCCTCCCGGCGGGAACCCGCCAGGGCCGCCCGCAGGGCAGCCTGGGCCGTGGCGGCATCGGCCTGGCGGATCGCCAGCTGCTGCTGGAGGTCCTGATCCTCCAGTCGGGCCAGAACCTGCCCCTCCTGGACCGCCTGCCCCTCATCCACCAGCCGCTCGGCCACCCGGCCCGCCACCCGGAAGCTGGCCTCGGTCTGGACGACTTCGATATTCCCGGAGACCTTGATGGCGTGACCCGGGCGGCTACGGCCGCAGCCCAGGATAGCCGCCCCCAGGAGGATGAGACAGGGGAGAAGGGTTGGGCGGTTCAACACAGGGGACTCCCATGGGCAGACTGGATGCATTCCTGGACCTCCCGCAGGGAGGCCCGGAGCTGGGACAGGAAGGACAGGTCTTCGTCAGGCCGGGCGGTGATCCCCCGCCAGAAGAGATCGAACCAGGCCAGTCGAGCCAGGGGCAGGATTAGGTCGGAAGGGATCCCGGCGATTCGGACAGACATGAGGGGGACGAGATCGAGGATCTCCATGTAGAGGCGGAGGAAGAAGAAGCCTCCCAACTGGAGGACCAGGCTCTCCCGGATTTCGCCCCGGGCCACCCCCTCCTGGAAAATGGCGAGGAGGAGTTGGAAGAGAGGACGGATATGACGGGCGATGGCCTCTTGAATACCCTCCGCCCCCCGGGTGAACTCCCCGCGCACCAGGGAACGGAAGCCCGGATCCAGGGCCATGTGCTCGTGGACCAGACCCAGGGTCTCCCAGAGCCGTTCCGCCGCATGCTTCCCCACATTGGCCCGGGAGAGCCTCCCCAGCTCCTGCAGGATCGCCGGGAACTTCCGGTCCAGGAGGGCTGAAAACATGGCCTCCTTGTGCTGAAAGTGATAGTAGATCAGCGCCGGGTCGCACCCCGCCTCCCGGGCGATGGCCCGCATGCTGGCCCCCTGAAGTCCGTCACGGGCGAAGACCGCCTGGGCCGCATCCAGCAGCTTCTCGGGTTCGATCCGTGTGGCCTTGGGGCCTCGAGGTTTGGCTCCAGTCATTTTTTACCTTTTCAACAACTGTTGAATTATGGGACGGAAGCTGGAGAGGCGCAAGGGAATTCCGGGTTACGTTAAAAACGAAAAAGAGCCCCGAAGGGCTCTTTCATCTTTGATCGTAATTTAGGACTACTCGACGGAGATGGGGACTTCCGTGGTGTAGTCGAAGATGGCGACTTCGGGTGTCTCGAAGGCGATGCGGCTTTCTTCCACTTCCTTGATGGCCACCTGGGCCCAGAAGGAGGCGAGCTTGGGGGCGTCCTGGGCCTGTCCCTGCTTGTTAACGGGAACGACCACCTCGACCTTGGGGTAGGCGCCGCGCTGAAGCTGCTCGCAACGCTTGCCGGAAACCACGACAAAGCGGTACTTGTTGGCGATTTCTTCAGGAATTTGAACAACGGTGCGTTGGATCATGGAGGGCCCTCGAAGGAAGGAAGTATAGCAATCTTTTCGCTTCAATTCCAGACGTGATGGTCGGGTTTTGCCCGGCCATCACGTTGGGGTCAAAGGGGAGACATCGCGAGCACAGCGAGCAGGCGGTCCCCCCTTCACGGCGGAGGTTAGACTGGTAGAGGCGTCCCTTGGACGACCTTGAGGTCTGCATGAACATCCTGCTTGGTGTCACCGGAGGCATCGCCGCCTACAAAGCGGCCGAACTTGCCCGTCTGCTCGTGAAGGCTGGCCACTCGGTCCGCTGCTGTCTGACGGATGCCGGAAGCCGTTTCATCACGCCCCTGACCCTGGCCACCCTCACCGGAGAGCCCTGTTTCGGAGCCAATCCCGATTACCACGAATGGCGTCCCAATCCCAAGGTCGAGCACGTGGACCTGGCCAAGTGGGCGGATCTCGTAGCCGTGGTCCCCGCCACCGCCGATATCATGGGCAAGACCGCCAACGGCCTGGCGGACGACCTCCTCTCCACCATCCTCCTGGCAGCCAGGGGAAAGATCCTCTGGGCCCCCGCCATGAATCAGGCCATGTGGGCCCACCCCGCGGTCCAGGCCAATGTGACCCGTCTTCAGGGCTTCGGCCATGCCTTCGTCAACCCCGTGGAGGGCCTCCTGGCCTGTGGCGACGAGGGAGCTGGCAAGCTGGCGGAGGTCGCGGAGATCTTTGAGGCCATCCAGTTCACCCTGACCCCGAAGCTTCCGACCCTGGCGGACCAGCACATTCTCATCACCGCGGGACCTACCCGGGAGGATCTGGACCCCGTCCGCACCCTCACCAACCGAAGCACCGGCTCCATGGGCGTGGAGCTGGCCCGGGCCTTCCGGAACGCCGGAGCCCAGGTCCACCTGGTGCTGGGAGGAGATATGGAAGGCCCCAGTGGTGTCGAAGTGGTCCGGGTCCGCAGCGCCCAGGACATGTTGGAGGCCTGCCAAGCCCTCTGGCCCGCCATGGATGGCCTGGTTGCCGCCGCCGCCGTGGCGGACCAGCGCCCCGAGGCTTACGCCACCGAGAAAGTGAAGAAGCAGGAGGGCTGCGAGAACCTGGTGCTGGTGCGCACCCCGGATATCCTGGCCACCCTTTCGGCGGGAAAGAAGCCTGGACAATGGGTGATCGGCTTCGCCGCCGAAAGCGAGCAGCACCTCGCCCATGCCCAGTCCAAGCTGGAGCGGAAGGGCCTGGACGCCATCCTGGTCAACGACATCTCCGGCGATCGGGGCTTCGGCTTCCAGGCCAACACCCTGACACCCATCACCAAGGAAGGCCCTCAACCCAGCCTGGGTCCGGCTCCCAAGAAGGAACTGGCCGAGGCCGTGGTGCGGTGGCTTTCGACCCAGACCCTGTAGGGCCCGCAGCGAAATTCTTTCGACCCGGACAAAAGATCCCAGGTCCTGCCGGAGCAGGAACCTGGGATCTTTGTTTGCTATGGACTCGATTACAGCCAGAAGCGGTGCTTGAAGGTGTAGGACACCTCGGCCCGGAAGAAGTAGCCGGGGTCATTGGCGGCCTTGTAATTGCCGGGAATCATGCGTTCGTAGACCACATGGCCCTTGAATGCAGGGGAGAAGCGCATATCGGCGCGAAGCTCGTAGAGGTCGCCGCGATCCTTGTCGGTACCGGTAGAAGCCTCGAAGGCCTTCATGCAGTAGTAGGTGGCCCGCAGGTCCACGGCCTTGCAGGGGCTGCACTTGACTTCCAGTTCCCACATGCCGAGGTTCTGCCAGTAAGCCACGCCCTTCTCGGGAGCGATGGCGTACACGTAATACTCGCTCCACTTGGGGAAGCGGCTGAACACAGGGTTCCAGGCGGTGATTTTATTGGAACCGTCTTGGCCCGAAAGGGCAACATAGCCAGCAGAAATGCTGGGCTTCCAGGCTGCCTCGAAGGACTTCTTCACTCGGGCATAGCCGCCCCAGGCAGAGATGTCGCGCTCATCGAGATTCCTCACATCCACCGCAAGGGGGTTGGCGTCCTGGCTGCCCCACTGGTAGGCGAACTCACCCGTGATGCTCCACCCCTGTCCGAGTTCCTGGGCCGCACGTGCGCCAAGGGTGCTGAACTGACGGTCCGGCTGGAAGGAAGCACTGGTGGTTGCACGGTAGTCATGGGTTTCGGATTTCAGGATGTAGTAGGCATCCAGGGTGGTGCCGCTCCACTCCTTGCCGGTGTAGTAGAGGCCAACAGCCTGTTCATTCCACTCGTTCAGACGGTTGATGGGCGTGTCCTTCTCGTTGAGCACGGGAAGGCGGTCATCCGAGAAGTTGGTGATGCCGATGAATTCCAGCTTGGATTTGCTCCAGGCGTAGGCCACATCAACCGCATTGAAGTAAGTGGTGCGGGAACCATCCCCAGCGGTGCCATCCATCAGGATGAAACCTTCTCCACGGACGATGTTCTGGCGTCCCACCCGGGCCGTGAGTTGGGGGGTGAACTTGTAGTCCACGTAGAGGGTGTCGAAGAGAACCTCACGCCCATTGTAGGAGTAGTCATCCACTCGCTTTACCTTACGCGCTTCGTGGCAAAGCCCCGCCGCGATCTCCAGGTCGGGAGTGAGATCCGCTACCGCCCAAAGACGGCTGCGGAAGCGGTACTGGGTGCGCGGATCCGAGCTCGTGGAGCTGATCGTATTACCGCTGTTGAAGTCAGTGTTGTTCCAACGTTCTGTGCGCACCCGCTCCTCGAAGCCGAGTTCGACGAAGGGGGTGAAGGGCTTGGCTGTGGCGTCCTGGGCGACCAGGCTCCTGCCGGGAATCAGACCGCAAACGAGGGTGGCGCACAGCAGCGCCGTCCTGGGGGTGAGTTCCATCGATTTCTCCTGTGATGGTTGGGTTGGGTGAATCAATCCGAACAAATACCGGTCCATTTATCAAACAGGCATACATAAATGCACAAATCAAAGCATACCACGCTTTAGCCGATGTCCAAACGGCCCCAAGAGGGGCCGTCCGGCGTCATAAGCATTCCAAATCAGTGGGCGTGGGTCGCGGAAAGCACCGAAAGGATCGCGATCCCGATCAGCGCCAGGCCCAAATGAAGTCACTGGGGCTCATGGAAAAACCTTTGAAAATCCATGCAGATAGAGCGAGAGCCGCCGGTTGGCTGCCCATCCGGCGGCTCTCGATTCAGAAATGCTCAGCGCTTGACCAGGCAGCAGGCCATGGCGATGGAATTGGTCTTGGCCTCGGCCGTATCCGAACGGGAGGTCATGACGATGGGGTGGGTGGCACCCAGGATCACGCCTGCAATCTTGGCCTTGCCGTAGAACACGAGGCTCTTGCCGAGGACATTGCCGGATTCGATGTTGGGGACCAGGAAGATGTCCACCTTGCCGGAAATCTCGCTCTTGATGCCCTTGTGCTTGGCGGCTTCGGTGCTCAGGGCCACATCCAGGGCGATGGGGCCTTCGATGACACACTCGGGGATCTCGCCGGCCTTGACGGCCTGGACCAGTCCATCGGCGTCAACGGTGGCGGGGATCTTGGGGTTGACCTGCTCGTTGGCGGTGAGGGCCGCCACGTTGGGCTTGTCAACGCCCATGGCCTTCAGGGCCTCCAGGGCATTGGTCAGGATCTGCTTCTTCTCGGCCAGGCCGGGGGCCACATTCATGCCGCCGTCGGTGTGGAAGATCAGCTTCTCCTCGCCGGGAACCTCGAAGCCCACGAAGTGACTGAGCTGGCGGCCCGAGCGCAGGCCGCACTCGGCATTGAGGGCGCCGCGGAGGAAGTTGCTGCTGTTGATGAGACCCTTCATCAGGATCTGGGCCTCACCGTTGCGCACCAGGCTAGCGGCGGTGAGGGCGGCCTTGTCCAGATCGGTCTCGTTGACAATGCGGACATCGGCAGGGAGGCCGATCTCAGCGGCCAGGGGGCGGATCGCAGCTTCGTCGCCCACCAGGATGGCCTTCACCAGGCCCAGGTCGTAGGCAGCCTTCAGGGCCTCCAGAACCTCGCGATCCTGGGCGGCGGCCACCGAAACCGTCACCGTGCCCCGCGTCTTGGCCTGCTCAACCAGATACTGGAAATTCTTCAACAAGGCTCACCCCTCTGAAATGATTGGAAATACCAATGTCAGTCTAGATTCTCGGCGGTGTGGCTTCGATCACTTCAGCCCCAGCACCTTCAGGAAACGCTCCACACCTTCCACCCGACCCCTTCCCCGGGGCAGATGAATCACGGCAACCATCTTGCCGTTGCCCCCGGCGACCCAGGCGGAGGTGACCCCAGGTTCGCCCACAACCGGAGCCGTGCCCGACTTCAGCCACCAGACCTCGTCCTTCCGGACGGTCACCCCCAGATAGCGCTGGCATCGGACCAACAGGAGCTCCTGGGCCGGGTCCAGCAGCCACTTCAGCATGGCCTCAGGAGAACTGCGGAGGAGTTCACCATCTCCCACCCAGTCGGGCGTGATGGGCGGCACGGTGTCGCCCGGGGGGAGGCGGTTGCCCAGGAAGGGGTTGAAGCCCTCCTCAATGCGAAGGCGGCCCACCCCTTCCCCCAGGTATTTCTTCCACTCCTCGGCGGAAAGGCGAGCCCATTCGAGGAAGGCCAGGTTGCAGCTCTGCTGGAGAGCCTTTTCCAGATCCACCCTTCCGTGGCCCTTCTTGAGCCAGCAGGTGTTGGCGCCGCTGGTGCCGGTGCACTTGTATTCCACCCCGGCACTGGCCCACTCGGCCCCTTCCAGACGGAGCCATACCAGCTTGGCGAGACTGCCCATGGGGTACTCTCGGGAGGCCTCCCCATAGACCTTAATGGCGCCATCCGGCACACCCACGGCCAAGCCCTCTCCTGGCAGAAGTGCCGGGGCGCTTGGGATGTTTGGGGAAGCTGGGGGGGCCTGGGCCCCCAGGACCCCACCGACCAGGAGCCCCACCACCATAAACCAGGATCGAACTTCAGGGCTCCACATCAAAGGTCCCCAGGGTGACCGGACCCGCGCCCGGGAGTTGCAGTTTCTCGAAGCGCCATCGTCGCTCCTGATCGGTACCATCGTCCAGCACGGCCTCCACCACAATGCGCTGGGGGTCACCGCCGCGCCACCCTGAAGTCCAGCGCAGGGTATAGGTGCCGGGGGGTGGGCTGTCGTGCCGGTAGTCCCCGGAGTAGCTGAGGAGCCCTCCCGACGTGCTGCGACGGCCAGCTGTTACCAGATCCCCACCGGGTTCAAGCACTTCCAGACGACCATTCCACCACTCTTCGGAACTCCGGACCGGATTGATGCGCAGGCGGATGCGGGATGAAGAGACCCACCAGGTGCGGATCTCCCGCAGACCCGAATCGGGCTCATAGAACTCGACCCGGTTTTCCCCGTTCTGGGAGCGCAGTTCCATGCGGCTGGTCTCGCCGACCCGGACCTGCCAGGTGGTGGCCTGACCGTTGACCCAAACCAGCACCCGCCGGTTCCGCCAGGCATTGGCCTTTGCCTCAGCTTCGCGCTTGAGACGTTCAGCCTTGAGCTCTTCAGGTGTCTTTTCAGGGGCATCTTCGACCTCTTCCTCCGCGTAGGGGTTGAAGGTCTGGGCCTCATCTTTCGGAGGATTGGGGTCCCGGGGGTCCACCAGCTTGAAGGCCACCTCCTGGTTGGGCTCGCTGATCCATCCCCCCAGGGGAGTCTTGATCTCCAGGCGCCACCGTTTGAGGTCCGGGGCATAGGATTGGGCGGCGAGCCCCAGGCTCGCGGTGGCGAGCAGAACGGTCAGGAGTCTCATTTCCGGCCTCCTTCCAGCACTTTCAGGTCCAGGCCATCGCAGGTGGTCCACTGGGTTTCGTTGGACATGAGGCTGAGCTTGGCGGGTCGCAGCTTGTAGTTCCCGGCCATTCCGGCCCGGAGCCAGATGCGGGCCACGGGACTGATCCAGGTGTTGAGGCGGGGGAAGAGGAAGGTGACCCTGTCGGGGTGCACCTCGATGCGGGGCTTGGACCAGCGGTAATTTTCGTCCGTGGCATCCGCCTCCGCGAAGGGTTTGCCCTCCATCACGAAGCCCTCCAGCTTGACGGTGGGTTCGAGCCCGGCGGGGATGGGCACCTCAAGCATGACGTATTCCGCCGCCTGGTTGACCCGTATCTGGAGTTCCATCCAGGCCTCTTCGCCCTGCTGGAGGGACCCGGTCCAGGGCTGGCGCACCCAGCCGTTCCGGGGGTTCCCGGTGTCCTGGGGCGTCTTCAGCTTCCAGAGCTTGCGCCCAAGATCCAGTCGCAGGGCCCCGGAGCTCTCGGCCTTCTGGGGCGGCGCGGCGCTCCCCGGCACCTGGTAGCCGTAGGTCCAGACCAGGACACCCTGTCCCTGGGCCGTGAAGGTGACGGCCCTGGGCTCGCTCATCGCCAGGTAGCCGGGCCTGGGATCCTTGCTGCCCCAGCGGCGGTAGGCCAGGCGATCCGCACTGGCGAAGTCCCAGGTCGGACCACCCTGCACCTGGGCCTGGAGACTGGCCTTGCCCCAGTTGAGGGGACGGGTCTTAGCCAGACTCGGCACCAATCCCACGACCTGGGCAGTGGACCAGGTGGAGTACCAGCCATAACCGCGATACTCCGTGCTCAGGTAGGCCTCACCGGCCGGGAGCAGGGGAGAAGCGGGCTTCAGGAGGCAGAGGGCCTTGAGGGCCATGGCCGTGGGCACGATATCCCCCCCGGCGTAGCTGTACCAGCAGTCCCGGCGCCCCTCCCAGTGGGCCAGTCCGCCCTTCTGCACCGCGGACTGCTCCAGTTTGGCCAGGAGGCCCTGGGCCTTGGGATGCCGGGATTGCGCCGCAGCGAGCGTAGTCATGGCCAGGACGTGGGCCCCGGGCCATTGGCCCTTGAGGACCTTGTCCGCCGTGCTGTCCAGCATCCCCTTGACCGGCTCCCCGGTCTGGGCCAGGGAAAGGAGCAGGAAGGCTGCATCGGCGGCGGGGTCCGCCAGGGCCGAGCTTTTTGGATCATAGGGCTTGGCGCCCCGCTCATCGGCCTGACGGGCCGCGCTCTGGAAGGCCTGGAGGGCCGCCTGACGACCCCGGCGGTAGGCATTGTCATCCACGCCATAGCCCATCTGCTTCATGGCCGCAAAGCTCTGGATGGCGTAGCCCGTGGTGTGGGGATTGGAATCCACCCCGAAGTCCTTGGGGGACCACCAGCCCCAGCCGCCATTGGGCAACTGGTAGCCGTAGACCCGGAAGACCCCGTCCCGGATGTTGCGGTCCAGGTCCTTGAGCTGGGGCCAGTCCAGGGGGGGCATGAGGCGCTGCTTCACCAGATCCGCCACCATGAGGTTGGGGACGAAGCTGGAGAGGGTCTGCTCCACGCAGCCATAGGGATAGTTGATCAGGTAGGGCAGCGAGGGGGCCAGAAGGTGTTCCAGGCTGCCGATGGGGGTCAGCACCAGGCTGGCCTCCCCGGCGGCCTTGGGTGGCGCGGGGATGGTGATGGTCTGGGGACCGCCGTTCAGCACCACCGAGCCGCTGAGACTGACGGGGATGAGGGGATCCAGCACCTGGATGCTCCGGCGCTCGGCATCCTTGAGGGAGCCGCCCTCCACCCGGGCCGTCACGGTGAGACTGCCGGTCTTGTCCGTGCTGAGGGGAAGCGCAAAGCGGTACTCGCCCTGGTTATCCAGAGAGAATTGGGCCTCGGGACTCCCTCCGAGCTTGCCGTTGGCCACCTCGATCCGGACCTTGCCGGAGAGGGACTGCCCCGAGAGGTTGCGCACCTGGGCGATGACCCGGGCCTCCTCCCCCACCGCCAGGGTGCGCGGCAGGGTCAGGCTCACCTGGAGCGGTTTGCTGGATGGCCGGGAGGCCCGCCCGACCCCGATCTTCGTGTCTGAGGTCAGGGCCGTGGCCGTGGCCCGCCAGGCCGTCAGGTTGTCCGGAAGACTCAGGTCCACCGAGGCCCTGCCATCACTACCCACGGCGATCATGGGCGCCCAGTGGGCCGTGTCCTTGAAGTTCTGGCGCACCTTGTCGGCATCGTCGCTCTTGAATTCGCCACGCTTGGTCTGCTTGAGACTCCAGACGGGGCGTTGGCGGCGCAGCAGGTCATAGAAGCTCCAGTCCGTGCTCCCGGCCCGCAGCACCGCGTGGCGCCGGGTGGGATTGAAGAATCGCACGGGATCGGGATGGAGCTCCGGCGACAGGGCGTAGATGGCTTCATCCACCACCCCCACGGCCAGATCCGCCGATACCGGCCTGCCCTGGAAATCCCTGATCTCCACATTCACCCGCATCTTCTGGCCGGGCTGGTAGCGTTCCTGGTCGGGCTGGACCTTCACCTCCAGGCGACGATCCTGCCGGGGCACCCGGATGGGCACTTCGACCATCTGGCGCCGACCTTCGGCGATGATCTCAAAGACCGCCCAGACATTGGGCTGCATGCTCGCGGTGACGGGGATCTCCACCAGTGCCGTGGTGCCCTGCACCACCCGGGATTGGCGCTGGCCCAGGTGTTCGTGCTCCAGGGACCAGTGGAGGGTCAGCTTGGGCTTGGGTAGCTGCACCAGGATGCGGGCGGTGTCCCCCACCCGATACTCCCGCTTGTCCGCGCTGGCCCGGAGATCCGGGGTGGCCGGAAGGGGCGTGCCCTCCGCCGCCACAGTGATGAGGCGCTGGGCCTGGACGGGGCGCCCTGCCCGGTCCTTCGCTTCGGCCACCAGGAGGTAGACCCCGCCCTCAGGAATGGCAATGGGGGCGCTGGGTCCCTGGGCCGAAACCACGGTCTGGCCCGGCTTAAGGTTATGGGGGGTGGCCCACCAGTTGAGCCGGGTGGCCTCGATCCTGGCGGCCCGGAGCTGGACGGCGACGCCCTTGAGCTCCTGACCCTCCAGATCCACAGCCCTTGCTGTTACCTGGAAGGGCTTGCCCGGCAGGGCCACCTGGCGGTCGGACGCGATCATCAGCACCATGTCCCCGGCGCTGGCGCGGACCTGGGCCTGGCCGGAGTTCCGCTGGCCCGAGGCATCGGCCACTTTGACCACCAGGCGCCACACGCCTTCATCGCTGGCCTTGAGCTGACTCAGTTCGCCCTGGCCATCCTCATCCAGGTCCAACTGACCGCTCTCCATGAGCTCGGGCGCCGGACTGTCGTCCTCGTCATAGTAGTTCAGCCAGGGGCTCCGCTTGGGCGCCACCTTGTAAAGGAACCAGTCGGCCTTGGCGTTCCGGACCGCCGCCCCGTAGAAGTATTTCGCTTCGATGCTGAAGGGCAGTCCATCCCCCAGGCCGACCTTGCCACTGGGTGTGGTGACCTTCACGGAGAAGGTGGGTTTCACGAACTGCTCCACCTTGAACTCCGCTTGGCCGGGACCCTGGGGTCCCTGGAAGACCACCCGGAAGAGCCCCAGGCGACCGCCGCCCGGGAGCTGGATGGTGGCGCCGTAAGTGCCGGTCTCCGCGTTCAGGAGCCTGGCCTCGCCCTTGGCCACTTCGGTGTCCTCGGGGTCCAGCACCCGGTAGGGAAGGCTGGCAACCCCTTTCGCCACCTGGTTCTCCTGGTTCTCCACCTTGCGGAGGATGGCCTTGACGAGGACCTCCTGGCCGGGGCGGTAAAGGGGCCGCTCCGTGAAGGCATAGATGCGCTGCTGGACCGTCGAAAAGCTCTGGCCCTCGATGGCCAGGAGGGCGAAACTGCCGCCGCTCTGGGCCAGCACGATCCGCCGGAGGCCGGGGGTGGCCTGGGTCTGGGCAAGACCATCGCCCCCGAAGCCCAGGGCTCGGCCCTGGCGGTTCTCGAAGACCTGCCCGCTGGTGCCCGCCCGGGGCGAGCCATCAAAGGCCGAAAGGGCCTGGATGCGCAGGTTGGAGCCGTCCTGCTCCGCCAGCAGGGCCAGGTCGGTCACCAGCCAGGGGATGTAGGCGGCTTCCGAACCCCGCAGGACTTCAAGCAGGTAGAGCCCGGCCACCTGACCCGGCAGCTCGATGCGGCTGAGGTGGCCTCCCTGGCCGGTTTCATCTTCGCCGGATTCCTCTTCAGAACCCTTGCCAGTCAGTTCTTCCGTCACCTTGGGCACGAGTTCCGTGACCAGGCTCATGTCATCCCGCCCCTCGAGGGGCCTGGCCTCACCGGACCGGGGACTCATGGACTCGGTTTTGGCCGCCGTCAGGCGGTCCGACTGCTTGGCGGCATCCCGCAGGCTGCGGGTAGCGGTGCGGTGGACCGTCACGAAGGCCCGGCGACCGCCCCACAGGAATGCTTCCCGCAGGATGTCCAGGGGATCGCTTCCAGCCCGGGTGCCCTCCACCAGGGCGGTTCCGCCCTCGGACTGGAGCACCTTCTGGAGGAAGGAGGCCGGGTCCTTGATGCGGTGGATGCGCACCCGGATATCCGTGGTGATGGGGCCCGCCGCCTCCAGGTGGGCCGTGTGCCCGGGCAGGGTGGGCCGGGGCACCGAGAAGGCCCCGATCCAGCCACCCTCCCGCCAGGGGGCTTCAGCCCCCTTGGGTTTGGCGGTGCCGGTCGTGGGCAGCAGCAGGGCCACCGGGATCAGGAGCGTCAGTAGGGCCTTGAACCAGCGCATATCAGGATCCAGAGACAGGGGAGTCGACGAGGATCTTCCAGCGGTAGACACCGAGGAAGCATGGATTTTCAGGCAAGGGGCGGAACTCGGGATCGGGGTGGTGGGTCAGCTCGTCCAGGCGCACCCGGCGGACCTCTCCGGTTCCCGCGGCCCCTTCAGGTCCGGTGTGGTAGAGCAGGATCGGCTGCCCATCCACATCAGGACGCACAAAGGCCATGGCGTGGTCCGGGCTCTGGTGAGCGCCACCCCGGGCGAAGAAGATCAGGTCCCCGGGGCGGGCCTCGGTCAGGTCCCGGCCCAGAGGCTCGCAGGCCAGCCGTCGCAGGAAGGCCCCCTTGGCGAAGGGCTTCCATCCTTCCGGCGTGGGGAAGGCCCTCCGCCAGGGCCCGCCCATGGCCAGGGAAGGCTCGGAGGCAGCGGGGGAACCCGGAAAACCCACCCGGTCACGCCAGGCATCCGTGTGGGGTCCCCAGGCCTCCCGGAAGGCGAAGCGCAGGAGGCCCGCGCAGTCCCGCTGGGCCGGTTCCCAGGCTGGGCTGGGAGCTTCCAGCTGCTGTTCGAGGATACCGACGAACCAGGCCCGGAAGGCGTCCCGGTCCCCCTGCTCCCGCAAGGTCAGGGCGGCACCACCAGAAATGGGGTTTAATATTATTTGTTCATTAAATCCAGGCCAAGCCTGCACCCGCACCTTGACAGACGTCGTGGGCGCCAGGAAGAAGCCTTCCCGTCCGTTGCCCCAGACCTCGGCCCCCTCCACCCGGGCTCCCCAGGGATGGCGCCGAAGACCGAGCGCGGACCGACTCTCAAGGATAATGCGTTGCACGGGGTTCCCGGGCGAGCTTTCCACCCGGACGCTGGTACGCCGAGGCACCAGGGCCCCATAGGCCAGCATCGCCACGACCCCGGCCAGCACCATGACCCGATGATGAGGGTTCATCGTGGGCGCCCCTCCAGGCCACCAGGGCCCCAGTCCAGTTCAAGCCCGCGTTTGCCGAGGCCACGGATGGCCCCCAGGAAGGGACCGAAGGTGGAGGCCACTTCGGCCCCTGCCTCGTCAGAGGTGGAAGGACCCTCCAGCCACCACCAGGAAGGCCCGCCCCCGTTGGCCCGCAGATAGGCCAGGAGCAGGCTTTCCAGGGCGGAGGCCACCTTGGGCCCATCCAGTTCTGCCCGGGCGAAGGCCGGGCTTTGCCAATCCGCCAGGGTGGGCGCCTGACCCATCAGCCCGGCCGCCACCGCCTGCACCGAGGCGTCGTCCGTGCCTACCACCAGGGTCTCGTTCACGAAGGCGAAACTGGGGGCGAAGGCCTGTTCCGTGCGAATGCGATGGATTTCAGCCCCGGCATAGGGGCGCTTTTGGTGCTGGCCCCGGAAGAGCTTGGGCAACAGGCGGGTCATGGCGGCTTGCAGCGCCGCTTTCTGGCCTGGCTTGACCGCCACCGCCAGGGCCAGGCTCGGGGTCATGCCGGGTTCGCCAAAGCCTCCAAAGAAGCCCGCCTTCCCTTCCCGCTGCTGCTGCATGGCCCGGTAACGGTCCTCGGCGCGCATGCGCTGGAAACTCGCCAGCGCCGTTTTCTGTGCCGCTGTCAGCGCAGGCGCCTCTACCCACCCGTTCCAGTGGATGGCGGCCCCCCGAAGGTCCAGGGAATTGAGCAAAGTGTTCAGTTCCTCCCGGAGTCCCTTGCGGCCTTCCCGCCGGGCCTTCGCCTCCTGCAGTTCCGCCTGGTAGGCCTTCTGTTGCTCGGGGCTCAGGGCCTGTCCGCCCTGGGCAAAGGCGGGCATGTCGGGGTCCAGAATGGGCTCCTGCCGGTCCAGCCTCAGCACACTGGAAACCAGGACTTCCGTGGGGCCAGCTCCCAGGGAGAGGGCCAGGGCGCCGGTGCGCGGAGCCGCCTTGGCGATGAAGGGATTGGGCCAGACGCCCTGGGAAGCCCCCTGGAGGCGGCGGCGGATGGCCGTCCGTTCGAAAGCGGCGTCCGCGCCGATGCGGGGCATGACCCAAAGGGAGACCTCGGTCTCGGGGCGCAGAGCCGCCAGGGCCACCTTGCACCATTCCAGACGGTCCCCCAGGTTGGTCTGGGCCTTGGGAAAGAGGAGAGCCCGCAGGGGTGCTTCCCGATCCGAGATCCAGGTGCCCTCCGGGGTGCTGGCGAGGCTAAGCACGCCTCCGGCTCCCCGGACCTGGGTGATCTGGATCCCCTTCCAGTCCACGGTACGGCTGCGGGCCCCCTTGGAGAGGGGATTGAGCTTGAGGAGTTCCAGGGCCAGCTTGGTGCGGGTGGGCAGGTCCCCGGGAATGAAGACCAGGGTCCCGGCCTCGGGACCGAAGGCATCCCGGCTCACCCCGTAATGGAGGATCCAGGCCTCCCGGTTCGCCAGGGGCTCCAGGGCCGCCGAGGCCTGCTTGAGCCAGGGATCCAGGTGGCGCAGCAGGAAGCCCGCCCGGGTGCCCTGGGCCAGGGCGGCGGAAACGCCCCCTTCCCCGCCCCCCAGGCCTTTCAAACGCTCCAGGCCGGGGCGCAGATGGCCCAGCCTCAGGAGAACCCCGGGCTGGGGCGCCCGCTCCAGGGCCTTGGGAAGCCGGGATGGTCCATCGATCTTCGAAAGCAGGACGGGGCTGGGGATCCACTGGAAGCGCCAGGCGTCCGTACCGTCCAGGTGGAGTCCCAGGCCGTGGGTCCAGGGCCGGTCCAGACGGTTGCCGGGTTCAAGGTAAAGGTAGGGATCCTTGTCGGGGAACCGGAATCCCCTCAGATAGAGGTAGTGGGCGACTTCATCGCGATCCGAAGCCTTGCGCAGCGCAGTCTTGCCCCAGGCCTCCAGGGGACGCTCCCCCAGAAGGACGAGAGCCGCCCGCCGGGAACTGCCCCGATCCTTCAGGTGCTCCAGGAGCTGGGCCGTCTGGTCGTTGTAGGAGAGGGAGGCGTACTTGACATTGGTCCAGAGGTCCCGGCCCTTGGGATCCTTCACCCGGACGTACCAGTTCTGGGCCTCGCTGCGGGCCCAGGCCTTGGCCCCTTCCGAAGCCCAGGCGCTCTGACCGTGGATCGGCACCCAGGAACCGAGGACAACCAGCAAGGCGAGTCCATGCATCCACTGTTCCATCCGCCGCACAGGGCCTCCACCAAATTAAGGAACCATCATGCTATCCACATCGTGTCTCGATGTCAGAATGAAGATATGTCCAAACGATCCCTGCTGGTGAATCTGGCTGGTATTTTTTCGCCGAACCCGGACCGCCCCTGGGGGACGGACCGGATACCGGACGGGGCCCTGGGCCTGGAGGATGGGCGCGTGGCCTGGCTGGGTTCTCGGACCCAGCTCCCTCCGGACTGGCGCTGTGTCCCTGTCATCGATGGCAGGGGGCGCTGGGCCACCCCGGGTTTCGTGGATCCCCACACCCACCTGCTCTTCGCCGGGGACCGCAGCGGAGAGTTCAATCGCCGCCTCCATGGTATCTCCAGCGCCCAGATCAGCGCCGAGGGAGGGGGCATCCGGGCCACGGTGGCCGCGACTCGCCAGGCCTCCCTGGAGGCTCTGGTGGACCTGGGGGAGGAGCGCCTGCGGCGCTTTGCCCGGCGGGGAGTCGTCCACCTGGAGGCCAAAACCGGCTATGGCCTGGACCTGGAAACCGAATCCCGGCTCCTGGAGGCCTGCGGCCGACTCCAGGGCCGGGGCTGGGGCCTGGACATTACCCTGATGGTGGCCCACGAGCTTCCCCTGGAATACCTGGGCATGGCCGACGCCTGCACCCGGGAGATGGCTGACGCCTGGCAGCCTGAACTGGTGAGGCGCCACCCGGGCCTGGCCCGCTTCTGCGATGTCTTCGTGGAGAAGGGTGTCTTCACCCCGGAACAGGGCCGGAGGGTCCTGGCCTCGGGGCAGGCCCTCGGCCTGCGGCCCCGCATCCACGCCGACGAACTCTCCTGGACCGGGGGAGCCGAACTGGCCGCCGAATTGGGGGCCGCCAGCGCCGACCACCTCATGTTCGTATCCGATCGGGGCGTGAAGGCCCTGGCCGACGCGGGGGTGGTCCCGGTGCTCCTGCCCACCACCACCCTCTTCCTGGGCCTCCGGGACTACGCCCCGGCCCGCCGGCTCGTCGAAGCGGGCTGCGCTCTGGCCCTGGGCTCGGACTTCAACCCAGGCACCTCCCCCTGCATCGATCCCCTCCTGGTACTGCGCCTGGCTTGCCTCCAGCTCCACCTGAGCTTCGAGGAAGCCTTCACGGCCATGACCCTCCACGCCGCCCGCAGCCTGGGGAGGCCCGACCTGGGGCACCTCCACCCGGGAGCCCAGGCCAAGGTGCTGCTCTGGGACCTGAAGGATCCCCTGGAACTGGTGTACTGGATCGGCGAGGCCTTCCTGCCGGAGCTGGTAGAGGGCTGAAACACCTTCGCGAGGAAAAGCAGGAATTCCACCACAAAGACACGAAGGGCACCAAGTTACACGAAGAAAAGAAGTAAATCCGTTACCTTTGCTTTTCTTTGTGTCTTAGTGGCTTTGTGACTTTGTGGTGTAAGTCGTTTTTTGCTTTATCTTATTGCCCACCCGACTCAGCCCGGAAATACCCAGCTCCCCAGCACCGCCGCCCGGGAAGCCCCGGTCACCTCGGGCAGATTGCCCGGGAGCCCCAGGGCGCTGGCGGCCCCCAGCAGGGCCCAGCTCACGGCCTCCCGGGCCCCGGGAGGGAAGTGCTCATCGTCCTCCAGGCGCAGCCCCGGCAGGCGCTCCTGAAGTTCCCGGCGCAGGCGAAGATGCCGGGCACCGCCCCCGGAGAGCATCAGGGGAGTGCCCTCGGGGCAGAACTGCCGCAGTCCCTGGGCCACCGCCTCGGCGCTGAAGGCCGCCAGGGTGGCCAGGCGGTCGGCCAGGGGCAGTGCCTCCAGGGCGCCGGCCTTGGCCTCCAGCCACTCGGCCCCGAACATCTCCCGCCCGGTGGACTTGGGGGGACTGAGATGGAAATAGGGGTGGGTGAGCCAGCGCTCCAGCGAAGGTAGATGGACCCGACCCGTGGCCCGGTGGCCCTCCGGATCGTAGGGAAGGCCCATCCAGCGCTGGGCCGCCAGATCCAGCAGGCTCATTCCGGGACCGAGGTCCCAGGCCCGGACCCCCTTCCCGTCCCAGACCGTCGCATTGGCGATCCCCCCCAGGTTCAGGGCGATCCAGGGCTCGGCCTGACCCCGCAGCCAGAGCTCCGTGAGGGGCACCAGGGGCGCTCCCTGGCCGCCCAGAGCCATGTCCCGGCGGCGGAGATCCCAGACCACGGGGCATCCCAGGGCCTCCACCAGGAGGTAGGGGTCGGCCAGTTGCAGGGTTGCGCCAGCCTCCGGGCGATGCTGGACCGTCTGGCCGTGAAGGCAGGCCAGATGGGCCTTCTGCCCCACCAGCGCAGCCAACTCCCGAGCCCCCTGGGCGTGGTGATCCCCCAGACGCCGCTGCAGGATGCAAAGTTCCCCGGGGCTCGACTGGTTCCCCGCCGCCCGCAGGACCCCGTGGCGGAGCTCCGCGGGATAGGGCAGATGGTGATGCCCCAGGAGTTCCCGGAAGGGGCGCCCCCCCTTGTAGCCCAGCGGATCCACGGAAACCAGGACCGCGTCCAGGCCATCGGCGCTGGTTCCGGACATGAGGCCCATCACCAGCCAGGGAGCGTCTGAGGGAGGAAGAACTGTCAGGGGGGCCATGGGAGTCATGTTAGCGTATGCGTGTATTCGAGGTTCCCATGCTCGCGTTGATTCTCCAGAACAGCAATCACATGGCCCGGCGCGGCGACTCGAATTCAGCGCCAGGTTGCGGCTGCTTCGTGGCCATCGCCATCATCGGCATCGTGATCTACCTGGTCATGAAGAGCCGGCAGGACCGCCAGGTCGCGCAGCAGCCCGCTCCCATGGCGCCCCGGGCGACCGGAGAGGGTCCCATCGGCTCCCATACCTTCGCCTGCCCCTTCCCCAAATGCCCCAACTGCGCCGCCAGTGCCGAGAAGATGAAGCAGCAGTGGGATGGCCTGCGGAAGGTCACCTGGACCTGCGGCTACTGCGGCGCTGTCCAGGTGCAGGAACTCCGGGATGACGAACTCCCCCCCGTGGCGCGGCAGCGCATGGGATTGGATCCAATGATGGATCCCAATCAGCCCTCCTACCCCCAGCAGAGCAGTGGTGGCATGGGCGGAGTCGGCGGCCTCCTGACGGGCATGATGATCGGCAACATGATGGGTGGGAATCGCCATCACCACAACGATGACCATTGGGGCAGTGGCGGAAGTTCTTCCGATGGCGGCTGGGGTGACTCCGGGGGAGGCGATTCCGGCGGCGACGGCGGCTGGGGCGACTCGGGTGGAGACGACTTTGGAGGCGGCGATTCCGGGGGCGATTCGGGAGACTGGTCCTGAATCCCTTGCTTTCCCACGCCCTGGAGACCACCGCTCTCCCGGAGGAACTCTGGCCCGCACTGGAGGCCTTCGCCCGAAGTTTTGCCAAGCACCGGATCATCGAATCGGCCCAGACGGTGAAGCTCGTCTGGGAAGTCCAGGGGATCGGCTTTCGTCGGCGCTGGGAAGCGACCCTGGGATCGGTTCCCCTGGGCTGCCGTCTCAGCCTCCGGGTCCAAGCTCTCGGCCTCCTCGCTTGGCTGTTCAACCCGTTCTGCAGGCGCCGATGGCAGCGGGAATTGATGGATGGCGCACGAAGGCTGGCGAGGCAGGCGGGGCGCTGCTAGGGTGAACCCATGTCCACCCAGGAAGCGAGCCTAGACGGCATGCTGTGGCGGGTTTCGGCCCGGCTGGGGACTGCCGTGCGACGGGCTCTGGGGCGACTGGGCTCGATGAGCTGGATCCTCTATCAGTGTTTCTGGCACGGCTTGCGCCTTCGCTGGCACCAGATGGGGGTCATCTTCGATGTGGTCCGGATGCAGATCCGCTTCACCGCCCTGGAGGCGCTGGGGCTCACCTGCTTTGCGGCCTTCCTGATGGGTGGCATCACCCTTCTCCAGGTTTTCGGCCAACTCTCCGCCTTTGGTGCCGAGACCTACCTCAGTCGGCTCCTCGCGAGGCTGGTAATCCGGGAGCTGGGCCCCCTCATGGTGGCCATCATCCTCATCGGGCGCAGCGGCACGGCCATCGCCGCTGAAATGGCCACCATGAAGCTGAGTGGGGAAGTCGACAGCCTCTGGGCCTGTGGCATGAATCCCATCCAGTTCCTGTTGATCCCCAGGATCCTGGGCGGCATCATCTCAGCCTTCACCCTGATCGTCCTGTTCGGCGCAGTGGCTCTTTTGGGAGGTTTCTTCCTGGCCTGGCTGAGCCTACCCCTGAGCTGGCGAGCCTTTCTCGACAGCCTGGGGGAGGTGATCGGCTCCCGGGAGCTGGCCATCACGGCCCTCAAGTCCCTGGTGTTCGGCATTTTCATCCCCCTCATCTGCGCCTATTGTGGCCTTCGGGTCCAGGCCAGCACCACCGAGATCCCCCAGGCGGTCACCCGGGCGGCGGTCTACTCCCTGGTGGTGGTGCTTCTGGGGGGCGCCCTCGTGTCGGTGATGCTCTATGCCTAGCCCTATCCTGGAGCTGGAGGGCGTCACCCTGCATTCGCCCGAGGGGAATCTGGTCTTGGAAGACACCCACTGGCGCCTTCCCGTCGGAACGAAGTGCCTTGTGCGGACTTCATTTCCCCATGAAAGCTCCGCCTTTTTCCGGCTTTGCGCCGGACTGCTCAATCCCCAGCTGGGGGAGGTGCGTCTGGGTGGTGAGCCCCTGTCCCCCTACCACTTCACCCATGCTTTCCTGAGCCGGGGAGCCCTGGCCTGGGTGCCGTCCGGCGGCGGCCTGCTCGTGAACCAGAACCTCCTGGCCAATGTCGCCCTGCCCCTGCGTTTCGTACGGGGGATGTCCAAAGGCCAGGCCGGGGATCGTGCCATGGACTGGCTGGCCCAGGTAGGCCTGGACAAGCTTTCGGAACGCCGTCCCCATTCCCTTACCCCCCAGGAGCGCTGGTTGGGGGCCCTGGCCCGCTCCGCCGCCTTCGGTGCCGAACTCTGGCTGGTGGACGCACCCCAGGGAGGCCTGAGCCCCGCCCTTCAACAACGGGCTCAAGCCCTCATGGCTCCCTTCCTGGAGGACCCCTTTGTCACGATGCTGGTGGCGGAGGATGGTCGCTGGCTAGCCCAGCCCCTCCCGACCTGGCTAAAGATCGAAGCAGGACATCTCACCGGTGGGAGCACCCCATGAAGATCGAACGGGACGACGCCAAAATCGGAATCATGGTGCTGGTAGCCCTCGCCCTTTTCGGTGGCCTGCTCATGTACCAGAGCGTCGCGGCCTTGGCTGCCCGGGAGCAGCGCCTCCGGGTGCGCATGGCCAGCGCCTCGGATGTGGTCGTGGGGACCGAAGTCCAGCTGCAGGGCCTACGGGTGGGACAGGTCAATCGCATCGAACTGGAACGCCATGGTGTGGAGTACACCTTCGTGGCGACCCTTGGGGTTCAAAAGAACCTGCTGCTCTGGAAGGGCACCCGCGCAGTCATAACTTCAAAAATAGTAGGTGGTTCCTTCCTGGAACTCCAGCTCCCTCAAATCAATCAGCGCCAGTCACCCCTGGACCCCCAGGACATGCTGGAGGCCACCCGCTCGGCCTCCCTGGGTTCCCTCATGGAGGAGATCCAGGGCTTCGTGCATAACCTGAACGAAGGGCTTTCCGAACTGCGGACCCAGCTGCACAGGAAGGGGGCCGGCGTCATCCTGGAGCACCCGGCAGTGAACCGCACCCTGGAAAACCTGGATAGCACCCTGGCGGAGTACCGAACCCTGGCCAGGGATGGCCAGGCCCTGGCCCGTCATGGAGACACCACCCTGAAGACCGCCGATCAGGACCTGGAGAGCGCCCAGCGGAGCCTGGCCGTGGTCCAGGCCCTGCTGGAAAGGCGATCCAGCGAATTGGACAGCATTGTGGTCAACCTGGACAAGAGCCTCCAGGAATTGCGTTCCCTGAGCGCTGATACCGGAAAGCTCATAAAGAACAGCGGCCCCGAGGCTGAGGCCGCCATCCGGACCCTTCATCGCGACCTCAAGGCAGCAGAGGAGCTCCTGGAGATCCTCAAGGCCAAGCCCAGTCGGGTGCTCTGGGGAACCCCCTCGGCCAAGGAGCAGGAGAAGGCCCGGAAGAAAGTCGAGGCCCGGGAAAAACCCTGAACGCGCGGATAGTTCCCCCTGGGCCTTCAGGAAGCATTCCGTAGATCGAAGAGGTGGTAGCCCCACGCTACACGGTTACCCGCGTCCCAATAGATTCATAGGGCCCCTGGGCGAGCGATTTGGGGTCGGTGATCAGCACTTCCCTTCCCCCCTGGCGGAGGAAACGCAGGGCCGCCTCGATCTTCGGCCCCATGGACCCCGGAGGGAACTGCCCCTCGGCCTGGTATCTCTCGGCCTCTGCAATGCTCAGATGGTCCAGCCAACGCTGGGTGGGCCGTCCGAAGTCCAGGGCCACCTTGGGCACCCCCGTGAGGATCACATAGGTCTCTGCCTTCAGCCGCTCCGCCAGCAAGGCTGAGAGGCGGTCCTTGTCGATGACGGCCTCCACGCCCTCCAACTGGCCACAGGGATCCTCGACCACGGGGATGCCCCCTCCCCCACCGGCAATTACACAATGACCCTCGGCCAGGAGGTGACGAATGGCATCCATCTGGACAATGGAAATGGGACGGGGCGAGGGCACCACCTTCCGCCAGCCCCGCCCCGCATCCTCGACCATTCGCCAGCCCTTCTGGCGCATGAGCTGACGGGCCCTCAATTCGGCATAGAAGGGTCCCACGGGCTTGGTGGGATGCTGGAAGGCGGGATCCTCGGCATCGACGATGACCTCCGTCAGCACCGTCGTTACCGGAACCCTGAGCCCCATGGATCTCAGGCGGTTCAACAACTCCCGCTCCAGCATGTATCCCATGGAGCCCTGGGTCATGGCATCGGCGATATCCAGGGCGTAGGGGGGGATGCGACCCGCCGCCGCGTCCTGCTGGACCAGAAGGTTCCCGACCTGCGGGCCGTTGCCGTGGACCACACAGAGGGCGTGCCCCGCCTGGATGATGCGGGCGAACATGAGGGCGCACTCCCGGGCATGGGCGAGTTGCTCCGACGGAAGGCCCGCCTCCCGCTCCGGGATCAGGGCGTTCCCTCCAATGGCAACCAGGGCGATGGGCATGGGGGCCTCGACTGTTCGATGAGATGCCGCAATCAGGTGATCGGTTGCTCCTGCACGTAGGCTTTAACCCCGGCGATGAAGAGCGGGAGCGCGGGATTGGGATTATCCCGCTTCCAGGCCACCACAAGATCGGTGCAGGAACTCTCGTCGGCAAAGGGAACAAAGCGCAGGCGTTCACTGGCACCCTGGGCCACATGGCCCGCCAGGACACAGATTCCCAGGCCCGATTCCACCATGGCGAGGGTGGTTTCCAGGTGTTCCGGTTCAGCCACAACCCTTGGCAGGAAGCCGGCCTTGGCACAGAGCCCCGAGAACCATTCGGACCCTGCAGGGGCATCGATCCGCGAGGGGAGCACAAAGGGCTCACGGGCCAATCGGGCGAAATCGATGCAGGATTCGGACGCCAGGGGGTGATCTGCCGGCATGACCACCATCATCCGGTCCGTACAGACGCTTTCCCAGGCCAGATCGGGAAAGTGCTCCAGCCCCATGGAAAGGGTGAAGCCGAGATCCAGGCGACCCTTGTGGAGGTGCTCGTTCACGAGCCGCCAGCTCAGGCGCTGCACCTCCAGTTCCACACCGGGATGATCGCGATGGAAGCGTCGGGTAAGGAGGGGAAATATCTTCTGCGTCGGTGTCCCGAGCATGCCCAGCCTGAGCTTGCCCACCATCCCCCCGTCCAGCTCCCGCACCTTGCGAAGCGCCTCTTCCATCCGGGATTGGATGGCGTAGGCCTCGTTGAGCATCAAAACCCCCGCTGGAGTAAGACGGACGGAACGGCGGTTCCGGGAGAAAAGCTGGCGGCCAAGCTCTTCTTCGAAATCGGCTACATGGCGGCTGACCGTGGATTGACTGATGCAGAGAGCATCCGCTGCGGCGGTGAAACTCAGGCGCTCGGCCACCGCGACAAAGTAGCGCAACTTGCTGAAATCCATGGGGGGCCCGAAGAGAGAAAGGAAGTGTAGAACTCCGCTCCCATTCTATGCACATTCTGCATAAGTCAAACCCAATTAATGAATTTTACACAACTTAGATTGCAATCTAGATTATTCCATATTGAAAGCCCCTTCAGAGGAGAGAACGTATGAATACCGGTATGCAACGCTTCGGGGAATGCTTGAATCGCATCAAGACCGCCGTGGAGCTGGGCACCCCCGACCGCCCCCCCGTTGTCCTCCAGATGAGCGCCTTCGCCGCCCGACACATGGGTGTCAAGCTCGCGGACTTCTGTGCCTCGCCCGCCCTCTCCAACGAGACCATCATCAAGTCCGCCCAGGCCCTCGGCGGTGTGGACGGCGTCACCCTGATGATGATGAATCCCAAGGTCCTCAGCATGGAGAGCCTCTCCGAGGTGCAGGTTCCGGGCATCGAGCTGGGACCCGATGACATGTGGCAGGTCCACGAAACCGAGCGCATGACCCCGGAGGACTACGACGCCATCATCAACATGGGCTACACGCCCTGGCTGATGGGGCAGTACATCCCCAAGAACTTCGGCAACCTCATGGCCTCCCTCGGCCCCATGTTCGGCTTCGCCCCCACGGCCGGAAAGAACGTGGTGGAAGCGGGTTTCGTTCCCTTCGCCCCCCTGGCGGCCATCAGCCCCTTCCAGACTTTCATGGGCGGACGGTCCATGGTCAAGTTCAATCGGGACTTGTTCAGGATGCCTGAAAAAGTGCTGGAAGCCATGGACGTGGCTCAGAAGGATGTGCTCGCCAATGTCCGCAAACTCATCGGCATGGCCCATCCCTTCGCCATCATGACCCCCATCGGCCGGGCCTCAGGGCTCTTCTATTCCCGGGAAAAGCAGGAGAAGTTCATCTTCCCCCACTACAGGGAACTGGTGGAGACCATCGTCGAGTGCGGGGCCTACGCGGCGCTCCACGTGGACGACAACTTTGAGCGGGATCTGGACTTCTTCCGGACCCTCCCCAAGGGCAAATGCATTTTCCAGGCCGACAGCACCACCAACATCTTCAAGCTCAAGGAAGCCTTGGGCGACCACATGTGCATCATGGGCGATGTGCCGGCCACCATGCTGGCCCTGGGCACGCCGGACGAAGTCCACGCCTACGCCACCCGTCTGATCCGCGAGATCGGTCCTTCGGGCTACATCCTCTCCTCGGGCTGCGACGTGCCCCCCAACGCCAAGGTAGAGAACGTCCAGGCCCTGGTGGACGCAGCCAAGGGCTGATGGGTAACCCAAGTCCTACAAACAGGAAACGGCGCCCTTGGACGCCGTTTTCAATTTTGATTATGTCAACTTATTAACCAAACCACTTGAACACAATCAAAGCACTTCACTTAACCTTTTTCTGCACAAAAAGGATTGCGGGTTGTGAGTTCTGAACCGATGATATGACCAGAGGCAAGCATCCCTGACCGGAACGGGTGGGATGGCACTTAAAAAGATCAAAGAGCTTTCGGCTGGCCGACTGCGGTTGCGCCAGCTTTAGTCTAGCCCAATTTAGTGAATTTTATCTCGATACATCGAGAGCACATACGGAGAGCCTCATGAAGCGCAACATGTTCCAGTGGGTCAACGAAATCCTGGCCTCCCCCGAGCGGAAGGCCCTGCCCATCGTCACCTACCCCGGTGCCGACCTCACCGGTGGCCGCATCATCGACATCGTCTGCAATGGCAAGGTGCAGTTCGAGTGCATCAAGGCTCTCTCCGATAAGTATCCCTCTGCGGCGGCCATCACCATCATGGACCTCTCCGCCGAGGCCGAGACCTTTGGCAGCCCCGTGAAGTTCTCGGACCACGAGGCCCCCACCGTCACCGCCCCCATCGTCACCGACAAGGCCGCCATCGAAGCCCTCCAGGTGCCCAAGGCTGGTCTCATGCGCACCGAGGCCTACCTCAAGGCCGCCGAGCTTGCCGCCGAGCACATCATCGATCGCCCCACCCTGGGCGGCGTCATCGGGCCCTTCTCCCTGGCCGGTCGCCTCTTCGATGTCACCCAGATCATGATCGCCGTGCGCCGCGACCCTGAGATGATCCACACCCTCATGGCCAAGTGCACCCAGTACGTGACGGATTACATCCTGGAATTCAAGAAGGCGGGCGCCAACGGCGTGGTCATGGCCGAACCCACCGCCGGGCTGCTCTCCCCCGCCATGTGCAAGACCTTCGCCTTCGACTACGTGAAGCAGATCGTGGATCAGGTGCAGGACGAGAACTTCATCGTGGTCCTCCACAACTGCGGCCACACCGTGAAGCAGGTGGACGCCATGCTGGAGACGGGCTGCAAGGTCTTCCACTTCGGCAACGCCATCGACATGCTGGACATCCTGCCCCAGATCCCCGCCGATGTGGTGGCCTGCGGCAACATCGATCCCTCCAACGTCATGCGCATGGGCAGCACCGAGATGGTCCGGGAGAAGGTTTCGGAGCTCCTGGCCCAGACCGCTTCCTACAAGACCTTCGTGCTCTCCACGGGCTGCGACGTGCCCCCCGGCAGCCCCCAGGCCAACGTGGAGGAGTTCTTCACCACCCTCCAGGCCTACAACCGTGCGTTGGGGGCCACCGCCAAGGAGGCCTGAAGGGATAAGCTGGAGTCCTGAAAGGTTTCCACCTGCCATGCTCCAGCCCACCGCCCCCCCGCCCTTCAGCCTCCAATGGGGATTCAGCACCCGTGCTGAATCCCCATTTTTTGCGCCTGTGCCACTGCTCTCCCAGATCCATGGCACCCGGGTTCTGGAAGCGTCGGATCTGCTCCAGGAGGGAGATGGGCTTTGGACCATGGAACCCGGTCGCTTCATCGGCGTTCGGGTCGCGGACTGTACGCCGATCCTATTGGCGGGGCCCATCGGAGCTCGGCCCTGGGTCGCCGCCCTGCACGCGGGCTGGCGAGGTGCCGTTGGAGCCCAGGATGCACCTGGCATCCTTCGCACCGCCCTGGCGATATTCCAGGACCTCGGGGGTAAGCCGGCAGACCTGGTCTGGGCCCTTGGCCCTGCCCTCCAGGCCTGCCACTTCGAAGTCGGGGAAGAGGTTATCGAGGCAGCCCGAAGGGATCCAGCCTGGCATGAGGACCTCGCCAAACCCGGCCTGAGGGGCAAATCCCACCTGGATCTGGCGGCATTCCTGAAGGCCCAGGCCATGGACCTTGGGTTGGACCCGACCAAGGATGGGTCCGTCTCCCGATGCACCCTCTGCGAACGGGAAAGCTTCTACAGCTATCGGGGCGGCGACTTGAAAGCGCGGCAGTGGGGTTGGATCCAGATCAGTTGATGGGGAGAACGACACTGACTGCGGTGCCTTCGCCCTCGTTCCGAATGGACACCGTTCCGTTATAAGCCGCCAGGAGCTGTCGTACCGAAGGCAGGCCTGAGCCCGGGGAACGCACATCCATGATGGCGTCCTGGTGCAGGGTGGAGAAGGGCTCAAAGGCCGATTCCAGGCCCATGGGAGGAATGGGTCCCCCTTCGTCCCGCACCTCGAAATGGCTGTCCATGCCTTCCATCCATGCCCTGATATACAGCTTTTCCGTAGGGGTCGGTCCACCTACGGCGTGCTGGATCACGAACTGGAGGATCTTGGCGAAATCCCCGTAAACGCCAAGCATGGAGAAGGCTTCAGCCTGATCGTCAACGGACAGAGATATCGAGGGGGGAAGGATACCCTCGGCCTGGAGCAACTCAAGTTCCTGCTGGAAGATCTCCTGGGGCACCAGCCATTCAGGCGTGCCGGTTTCATCCTGGCTCACGCGCCGGGAAAGAGCCTTCAAAAGGCCATCGACCTGGCGGACAGCATTACTGAGGTCCCGAAGGGTATCGCCAACCTCAGGTGCTGGGTTCGGGAGCAGTTCGATCAGACGCCTGCCCTTGATCCACAGGTTGTCCACCGGAGAGCGCAAGCGCTGGGTGATCTTCAGGAAAAGATTCTCCAGGATCACCTGACGTTCCTGGCGATTCAGATCCGCTTTGGCTTGCTGGAGATCCTGGAAGGCCTTCTCCAGGCCCTCATAGCTGGCGGCCAGAGCCCGACTGCTCTCCGTCAGGCTGGCGATGAGCTCGGCATTTTCCCCACTGACCAAAGCCATGGATGCAAACATGGCGAGCATTTCCAGTTCCAAAGGCTGAAAGGGTTCACTTCGGGAAAAGAGCCAGATGCCCCATTTGGCATCCGAAGCCTGATTATCCTGCAGCACGATCAGACAGGCCTCGCCGTTCAAGGGCCAGAAGCCCAGGGCTGCGCCGTCCTCCCATAGGCGGTTTGCCCGCAGGACCTCCCCATGGAGGGGCACACCCTTCGGAAGGACGCGGGCCTTGAGGCAGAAGGGGGATGTGGAGGGCAGGACTGGGGCCGACTCCCACAGATCACCGTTCCATCTAGAGCCCTCCAGGTAGGCCTGACTGCTGTGGGAGCGATAGGCGTGCAGTGAAGAGGCCTTCAGCTCACCCCGCACTCCGTCAAGGATGAGGCTGCTGAGGCTCACCGGGTCGTGCTCCGTAAGGATGCTCTGGCTGAGCACCAGCAGGCGCCCCAGACTCTGATTCCGGTTCTGGAGGTCCCGCTGGGCTGCAAGCAGCTTGGCGTTGCTTTCCTGAGCCGCCCGCAACTGGGTTTCCAGGTGCTCGACCATTTGGGCACTCAGGTTGCGGAGGACTGGCCCCTCCCGTATGGAATCGATCTGTTCGCGGCGCCCACCCAGATAGCCGTTCACCTGTTGGACAAAGGTGAAGGGGTCGATGGGTTTGGGGATGAAACCATCACAACCAGCCACCAGGGCGGTTTCACGATCACTCCGGAGGGTCTTGGCCGTAAGGGCGACGATCGGTGTGGTTTTCAGTTCGGGTTGCTGGCGGAACTTTGTGGCGGTCTCAAAGCCAGAAAGCCCCGGGAGGTTGATGTCCAGCAACACGAGATCCGGCTTGAGGGACATGGCGAGATCAAAGCCCTGAATGCCATCCTCCGCCCAATGGACCTCGAACCCGGCCTGTCCGAGCAGACGTTGGACCAGCCGCCAGTTGATGGGATTGTCCTCGATGCACAGGATCCGGATGGACGAGTTGGCATTCATCCTTGCTCCCCTTGCAGTAGGGGGATCCTCAAGGTGAAGGTGCTTCCTTCGCCCTTGATGCTTTCTACCTGGATATCCCCGCCCATCATGGCCAGAAGGCGCTTGGAAAGCGCCAGGCCCAACCCTGTCCCCCCGAATCGTCGCGTGATGCTTCCATCCACCTGTTGGAATGGCTTGAACAATCGTCCCATTTCGACGCTGTCCATCCCGATCCCCGTATCGGAAACGGCGATCCAGAATTCATTCCCCTCCACCCAGGCCCTCAGGCTCACTCGTCCCCGTTCCGTGAACTTGATGGCATTTCCCAGGATATTCGTAAGCACCTGCTTGAGGCGGAAGGGGTCTCCCAACATATTTACGGCTTCAGTGGGGGGGGAGAAAATGAACGCTATGGGTCTGTCGAGAATCAGGCCGGGCGCGAGGCATTTGACGTCCTCCAGCACCCTGACCGGATCCATGGGCTCCAGGTCCAGTTCGAACTGGCCGGCTTCGATCTTGGAGAGGTCGAGGATGGAGTCGATCATGCCCAACAGGTTGCGCCCGTTTTCCAGAATGATGTTGAGATCCTCCCGGACATCGTCTGGGATGCGTTCGGCGCTCTCCTGAAGAAGCAGGCCCGAGAATCCGATCACAGCATTGAGGGGGGTCCGCAGTTCGTGACTCATGTTGGCGAGGAACTCGTCCTTCAGACGGTCCACTTCCTGCAGTTTCTGGAAGCTGGCCAGGAGGCTCTCGTTGAGTTCACTGAGTTCCTGGGTCTTCTCCTGGACCTTTTCTTCCAGAGTCTCCGCCCAGGCCTTCAATTCGGCCCGACTTTGCTCTAGTCCCTTGGTCCGCTCCTGGACCACCTGCTCCAGACCAGCCCGGGTCTCCTCCAGTTCCCAGATGGTTTCAGTCAACTGGCGGGTGCGCTCCTGCACCCGGAATTCCAGAAGACGATTCTGCCGTTCGATCTCGTCCCGGCTGGCCCTCAAGCGGCTGGTCATTGCGCTGAAACTGTGCCCCAGATCCTCCAGCTCATCTCCGCTGTGAATGAGGGTGGACGGCCCTTCCATGTCTCCCTCCGCCACCTGCCGGGCCGTCCGGGTGAGTCCCAGCAAGGGATCCACATAGTACTTTGAGATGAGCTGCATCAAGCCCAACCCGATCAACAGCGCCACAGCCCCCATGAGCAGCCCGAGGCGCACCGTCCCGGCGGAGAACTGCCGGATGTCGCCGGTCGGGAGCCCAAGGGCCAAACGGGCTCCACCGGAGAGGGGTGCCAGGATCAGGATGTGATCCTTTTCATCCCACATGCCTGTTCCACCCCTGGCCAGACCATCGAGGCGCTGCTCCAGATCCGATGGCGTCCTGCGTCCAACGTAAAGCCGTTCCCCCTTGGGACCCAGGACTGCGCAGAATTCGACGATCTTGCCGTCCTCAATGGCCTGCATCGCCTCCTTCAGGCGACCAGAATCCCCACTCCCCAGGGTGGCCTCGGCGATATGCACGGCTATCCCGGTGGTATAGCGGGCGAACATGGCGCGCCGTTCCAGGGATTGACGTCGGATTCGATAGGGATAGTAGCCCGCGATCAGCGCAAGTGCGGCAAGCACCAGGACAGCAATGAAGATCCCGAGCTTGGTTTTAATAGGCAGGCGGAGCATGGGTCATTCTATCGTCAGATGGGAGAGAGAAAGTGAAATCGCGCCGCCCCATATCGACGCAGATCTGTTTCTTCCCATCCTTCAACCTGGCTCAGCTCTGTCTTTTCATCGGTTTCCCAAACCAATATGCCGTTCGGTGCCATCCAGGGCCGGAGACGGGAGGCCATTTCCAGCCACAGGGAGGCGGCCAGTTCATAAGGAGGATCTGCGAAAAGCACGGAAAGGCCGGTGAACTGGTCCACCGCCAGCCTGCGGACATCCTTACGCTGAACCGAGATCCCCGTCCCCCGGATATTGGCCTCTAGAAGAGGAAAGGCGATCGCAGCGGATTCCACGCATGTCACCGGGGCGTAGCCCCTGGACCAGGCCTCCACCGAAACCGCCCCGGTTCCTCCAAAGAGCTCCAGAAAGGCCCCCTGAGGCCAGCCCTGCAGGATGGAGAAAAGCGCTTCCCGCGCCCGATCGGCCGTCGGGCGGATCCGCAGATCCCCAGGCTCTGGAGCCCTTAGGCGACGCCCCTTGAGAGAACCCGCAATAACGCGCATTACAGACTCCTCAGGACGCCAAGCGAGACACGGGGGCCCGGGGGGACGCAGAGGTCGCCTGCGACCACGCGGTCGCCCCGGAACTGCGCGGTGTCGAGCGCGGCTCCGCCAAGCGAGACACGGGGGCCCGGGGGGACGCAGAGGTCGCCTGCGACCACGCGGTCGCCCCGGAACTGCGCGGTGTCGAGCGCGGCTCCGCCAAGCGAGACACGGGGGCCCGGGGGGACGCAGAG